>OHAJ01001506.1_pt1 | contig 16891 bp, 14 predicted proteins | sample 1577101 | NCBI WGS metagenome assembly OHAJ01 (sample SAMEA3541531, study PRJEB24748) | human gut metagenome | biome: human gut; feature: human-associated habitat; material: faeces | place: China | collected 2012
ATGCAGCGTAGCAGCGCTACGCTAAATGGAACGACCGGACGCCAGAGCGGAAAAGGCGCAAACAGATGGTTCAAATGAGTTCGGGAATAGTATTACTGCATCGGCGTGTCATCGTCCCCGTCGTCCATCGGGTGCAGCGCCTCGTATTCCGGGTCGTCGTAGAACTCGCGCTCCGGCGCTTCGCCACCCAGCTCCTCGATGGCGGCGCGCAGCTCGATAAAGTCCATGTAGCGGCAGTTTTCCTCGTTCGCAGCGGCAATCAGCACCGGCAGCGCGCGCGGGTCGCCCAGTTTCGCCAGATAGCTCGCGAACAGGGCGCGGCGGTTCGGGTTCTTCTCGAACAGGCGCACCGCCAGCTGATACACGTTCTCGTGGCCGGGGAAGTTCGCCAGCACATCCAAGAGCGCTTCCTGACCGGCTTCGTTCGCCTTGTTCAGGTTTTCCAGCATCGGCTGTAAGGCTTCCTTGCCCATGTCGCGCAGGCTGTCCAGCGCGTTGTCCGCCAAATCATCCTTCATTTCGCGGTTCAGCTGCCACTGGATGTAGAGCATCTTCGGCAAGGTGCTGCCCATGTCGCGAAGAAGTCCGATGGCGGTCATGCGCGCCTCCTCCGGGATGGCGTCGCTTTCGTCGCGCAGGAGGGTCAGCAGGCGCTTCTCGCACGGGCGGCCCACCGCCTGAATCTGCTCCATCAGCATATCCGGCACAGGGATGTCCTTCTGGCAGTACTGCACCATCCAGTCCACCAAGTCCTTCGCGTCCTCGAACTGCGTGAAGTACGCGCCGGGCGTCACACCGTCGAGCCACTTCGCGGGCATGTTCAGGAACTCCGTGTACACGCGAGGCAGATCGTCCTCCATCTCGTCGTAGGTCTTGTATTCGCCGCGGTGCTCCTTCATCCACTTCGCCGTGAAATCCGCGAACCGCTCGTCAAAATTGATGCACTTCATGCTGTATTCTCCTTATTCCCGCGTTGCTTTTTCCAGCAGCTGCTTGAGTTCCTCCGTCGTGAACTGATACTGCTGATGGCAGAAATGGCAGCCGAGCTCCGCGCCGGTATCCTCGTCGATGATGGTTTGCAATTCCTTGCGCCCCAGCGAAATGAGCGCCTTTTCCATGCGTGTGCGGCTGCATCCGCAGTGATAGCGCAGGGGCGTGCGGTCGAGGACGACCGGCTTCATGCCGCGGAACCAGTCTTCCAGCAGCTGCTCCTTGGGCGCTTCGGTCATTTCGCGGCTGATGTCGGCAAACATCGGGCTGCGGAGTTCAAGCTGCTCAAGCGTTTCCTCCTCGCACCCTGGCATCGGCTGAACGAGCAGACCGCCCGCCTTCAGCACCACGTCGCCATTCACCAGCACGCCCAGCGACACCAGCGACGGCTGCTGTTCGGACACGGTGAAATACTGCGCGAAATCAATGCCAAGTTCGCCGCTGACCAGTTCAATCGTGCCGACATACGGCTCTTTCAGTCCCAAGTCTTTGATAACGGTCATGCGCCCGGTATGCCCGATCGCTCCGCCGACGTCGAGTTTGCCATCCGCGCGCAGGGGGAGTTCGACCCGCGCATCATCCGCGCAGACCTTCACGTCGCCGTGATTCGCCACCGCCACGATGGTTCCCATCGGCCCATCGCCGTGGATATTGACCGTCACGGACTCATTATCGCCCTTCATCATCACGCCGAGCATACTTGTTGCGGTCATCAGCCGCCCCATCGCCGCCGTGCAGACGGGCGTTGCGCCATGAATATCCGCCGCGCGCTGTGCCATCTGCGTCGTTTCGCACATCATCACGCGCACCTGACCATCCATCAGCGTCAGGCGAATCATTTCATCCCCTTGATGCCGTTCTATCATTTCTTCACTCATAACAAGTACCTCCTACCAGAGGCGCTGCCTCTGGACTCCGGCAGGGGCGCTGCCCCTGCACCCTGCAAGGGAGTTCCTCCCTTGACCCTTTCGCGCGATTCAGTTGCGCGCGTCTGCATACTTCTTCCGCGTGTTTATGCAGGGATTTCGCCTCTGCGGAGGCGATTCCCCCTGCTACATGAAAAATCAAGCAGCACAGACGCCACCTGCGAAGGAAATCCCGCAAAGGGAATCCCTTCCCTTTACTCCGGCTTCCGCGCCGCGATATGCCACCGATGCTCTTCCGGCGACGGATGCGTAAGCGCATTCGTCCCGAACACCCGCACATCCACAAAACCAATCGACTGCAAGAGCGCCACCAGCTTCTCCGCCTGATACGCGCGCTGTACCTGCTCCTCATCAATCCGCCGATACCGCCCGTCCGGCTCTTTCACGAAGATAGCAAGGTGCATTTCCACCTGCTGGCGCTCCGGAAAATACCGGTTCTGCCACATGTACGTCACGTCCCGGCGATCCTCGCCCATGAACTGGCTGCCCAGCAGGTGCTCCAGCTTATAAGGGGTCGACACATCGAAGAACAGCCCGCCGCCGGGTTTGATGGCTTCCCATGCGGATTGGAAGAACGCCGCCGCGTCCACGTCCTGCAGGAGGTAATTCACCCCGTCGCACGTCGCCAGCACCGCGTCCACCGGGCGATGCAGCCGCAATTGCCGCATGTCCTGCCGGATGAACGGGATGCCGAACCCCGCCTTGCGCGCCTTCTGCGCCGCCTGCCAGAGCATTTCCTGCGAGAGGTCGATGCCCATCATCTCATAGCCCAGCTGCTGCAAGGGCAGTGTCAGGCTGCCCGTGCCGCACGCGCACTCGCACACCTTCGCATTGCGCGGGATGCCGTAAGCCGTCATCATCCGGGCGTACATATCCGCCCACGCGCCGTAATGCACGTCGTTCATCAGCGTGTCGTAAACTTCCGCAAATCCTGTATACATTCGTTTTCCTGCCTGATTATCTGTTTTTTCCGCGCATCGTACCGCCGATTCTGCCCGCTTCCTTCGCGGACAGACCCGCCCAGCCGACGTCGCGGAGTTTTTCTGTCAGTCCGAGGGCTTCCGCCGTCTCATACTTGCGGCGGAGCTTGTCGGGCAAGCGCCAAGGTCTTTGCATTCTCTGCTCTCCTTTCTCACATTAACAATCTACAATGTTGCAGGGGTTTCGCCTCTGCGGAGGCGACAAGGGGGCTTTCCGTTCGCCCCCTTGACCCCTTCGGTTTCCCCTTTATTGCAGGTTGTTATAGCGTATAGCAGTAGTTTGCACGCCCTGCGCCCGCTTCATGCGGATTAGCGCTTGTCCGTGTAGCCGTTTTCCCACGGCTTCAGTTCGCGTTCTTCTTCCTGCTCGTCGTCATCATCATCGTCGTCATTCTCCTGCGACAAGCCGCGGTTGACCTGCGCGCCCTCAATGCGGGAGTTGATGTACTTGTCAAACACCGCGTTGGTGAAGCTGGCGGTGATGAAGCGGCTGAACGCGAAGCCGAAGATGAGGTAGTACGCGAACAGGAGCATCAGTACCCACGGCTGAAGCGTCAGCAGGAAAATCACGGTGAACAGCACCGTCGGGACGCAGTGCAGCAGCCGAATGCCCACGCTGCCCGGCAGCCGCCCGACCGCGAGGATAAAGCTGTTGCGGATGATGGTGCGGAAATTCATCTGATACGTCACCATCATCGGGTACATGTACGTCACCGCGAGCGCCCAAAGGATGCCCAGCATCAGAATCAGCATCTGCGGAATGACCCACACGGCGTTTTCCACCGCCATATCACCATAGAAGCGCCAGCAGATGTAGACAAGGAACGGCACGCAGCCGGTAATCGTGCTGACGAGCAGTCCCTGCTTCCAGTTTGCCTTGATGGCATCCTTGTAGTCCGCCCACGGGAAGGCGTGTTCGTCGCGCGCCCAGTTGCGGGTGACGTAGCTAAGTCCCGCCGTGAACGGGCCGGTAATCGCGATGCACGGAATCAGAATCAGCAGCGTGACAAAAATCATGTCGTTGCTGGTCCGCATGGCTTCGCGGAGGGCTGTCTGGTCAATCGTATCCAGCACCGCACCCGTCTCGTCCACCTGCACCGTGCCCGCCAGCGTCATAATCAAGCTGACGACACACAGCGCAATCGCAATCATTGCAGGCAGCCACGCCACGAAGTACATCAGGTTCATGCGGCACAGCCCGCTCATGCGCGTGCGGAGCATCTCCAGAAACAGCTGCCAGCGGTTCTTCGGCAGGTCGTCGGGCGTGTAGTCGCCCTTGCCGCTCTTGCCGTAGTAGTAGGAATTCATCAGCTTGTCAAACACAGTTTCGTCCTCCTCGTCAGGCGAATGTCATCCCCGATTTTCCACCTGCATCGAGGGATGATAAATCAGTTTCTTATTATACCATATTCCGCGCAAAAAGCAAAGAAAAACATGCTCTTCGCGAAAAATGTTACGAAATCGTCACAAAGTGACACAAAGCCCCGGTCAGCCGTTTTCTCGCTGACCGGGGCAAAAAAATCCGTATTACTGGCGTCCGCGCTTGCTGCGGCCGTAGATTTGCGCCTTCGCGTCCTCCATGGCATCGCCGTCTTCCGCCATGTCGTCCGCGGTAAAGACCTGCTGCGCCTCGGCGCTTGCGGGCTTTTCGTTTGCCGCCACGTCGTCCGCCGTCTGCACTGCGTCCGCCGTTTCTGCCGTTTCAGGCTTTTCCTCGGCTTCCGGCGCATTCTCGCTTTCATCCGCAATCATCACCCGCTCGTCTTCCGGCACTTCCTCGGTGTAGTTGCGGCGTTCGCTGAGCTGCAGCTGCTCCTGCCCATCCTTCGGGCGATTCATCACGCGCCCGGCAATGCTCACTGCCAGCAGCACGGCAGAAATCACCGCCAGCACCGCGAAAATGTAGTACAGCGTCGTCAGCACACCTTGGAAGGTCGTCACGGCGGCAGGCAAGGTGTCCTCCGTGGGCAGTTCCTCCGCCACAAAGGGCTGCGGCGTGGTGACAGGCACCTGCGTCGGCACGCTCGTCGGCGCTGCCTGCTGCACCTGAATGATGTTGCCCTCAAAGGTCGTCGCTTCGCCCAGTTCGTTGCTGAGCGTCGCGTCGAAACGGAATTTGCCCACCATGTTCACCTGCACGTCGCGCATCGTCGTGAAGGACTCGCCGGGCGCAAGCAGGGCAATGCTCGCCAGTGACACGCCTGAGGACGAGACGGTGATTTTCTTCGCGTCATAATTGCCGGTGTTGGTCACGGTAGTGGTGAAGCGGATGACCGACGGCAGGGTGAACACAACATCCGTGCTGGCAGTCGTTTCCACCGTCAGGCTGGGTGCTTTCGCCGGGTCAATAGCGGTCAGCGGCAGGCGGCCCGTCGCCGTTTCAATGCCGGTCTTTCCCTCCATGCCCGTCACAGTGAACTGATATTCCGCCGTTTCGGTCATGGTGATGGTCTTTTCCAGCTTGACCGTCTTGCCCGCGTCCACCGTCACATCGGTAAACACCGTGTTCAGCGTCGGGTCAGTGACGGTGATGCCCGTGATGTTCTTCTTGCCCGTATTCTTGAGCGTCAGCGTCAGCTTAACCTCATCGCCGACATTGCCACCCTTGCGATCGGCGGTCAGCGTTGCGGTCAGGTTGACCGTGCCGTACTTAATGGTCGCATCCGCAACCTTTTCGGTGTAGCTTTTGCCGCCTGCGGAGTAGGTGACGGTCGCATTGGACGTGATGTTCTTCGTGCCCATCGTCACGGTAAAGGTATGCGACTTCTTCTCGCCCGCCGGAATCGCGCCGATGCTCGCCGTGTTCGACGAAACAGCGGAGGACTCCTTGATGCGCACGCCCGTCACATCCACCGTACCGACGTTGCGGATTTCGTACACCACGCTCACTTCCTGTCCCTTGCGGGCGATACCGGGCGTGATGGTGCGGCTGACCTGAATTTCCGGTTCTGCCTGCACCTGCGAAATGCGCTTGACAAAGTTGTTGCTCGCATTGGAGACGATGCCATTTTCATCCTTGCGGGGATAGCGCACGCGGAACGCCAGCTGTCCGGCGTTCAAATCCGCCTGCGTCACGTTCCACGCAATCGTGCAGCTCTGGCTCGCGCCCGCGTCCAGCAGCGGCGTGCCGAACGCCTCGATGATGCTGCCGTTGGGGTCAAGCACCGACACGGGGGACGTGAACTTCTCGTCCGTTACGTTCGTCACGCGAATCGTGACGGTAATTTCCTCCGGCGCGGTAAACTGGTACTTGGAGAAATCCAGTTCCACCTTAATCGGCAGCGTGCTGGCGGTGCTTTCCGCCCCGGCGGTGCTTACCAGCCCCAGCAGCATCAGCAGAGCACAGAAAAGCGCAAAAATCCGTTTCTTCATCATATCCCCATCGGGCAGCGCACAGCCGCCCTTCCTCCTTCCGCGCCATGCGCCGGAAAAGGCGGGCGCATCGAGCAGAAATCATGCCTGTCCACTTCCCTCGGAAATGGAACCACATACCCTATCCTATTTTACTCGTTAACAGCCCCTTCTGTCAAGGTGCACGCCCCTTGGAAATGTAAAATGTTCATCGAAAAGACGGTTTCTGTGGCGAAATTTTCGTTTTTTCCCGCCGGACGGTTGTTTTTTTCGCATGTCCACCTTGAAAAATCGGGCGAAGAACGGTATAATAAAGACAGCTAACCGAACGTGTCCCGCAGATTTTTTCGCTGCGGACGCGAAAAACAAGGAGGCAGTACCCCTATGGACGTCAAGACCGCTTATGAACAATGGCTGCATGATTTTGCCGCCGATGCTGATACGATTGCCGATTTGAAGGCAATTGCGAATGACCCCGCGGAAATCGAAGACCGCTTCTATACCGAGCTTTCCTTCGGCACAGCGGGGATGCGCGGCGTACTGGGCGCAGGCATGAACCGCATGAACCGCTACAACGTCCGCCGGGCAACGAAGGGCTTGGCAAAGTACCTGCTGCAGAATCCGCAGGAAGCGCAGCGCGGCGTGGTAATTGCGTATGACAGCCGCCGCTTCTCCGCTGAGTTTGCCCGCGATACGGCGCTCGTGCTGGCGCAGGAGGGCGTTCCGGCGTATCTGTTTGATGCGCTCCGTCCTGTCCCGATTCTGTCCTACGCGGTTCGCCACCTCCACGCCATCGCCGGCATCGTCATCACCGCCAGCCACAATCCGCCGCAGTACAACGGCTATAAGGTCTATGCCGAGGACGGCGCGCAGGTCGGCCCGGAAGCCGCGGACGGCATCACCGCGTTTATCCGTTCTACCCCCTATACCGACTGCAAGCTGATGGATGAAGAAGAAGCCAAGGCGAAGGGGCTGCTGAAAATCATCGGCAACAAGGAAGTCGATGACGACTACATTGCGCAGGTCAAGACGCTGTGCATCCAGCCGGAGCTGCTTGCCGAGGAAGGCAGCAAGCTCTCCATCGTCTACACGCCCATCCACGGTTCGGGCAACGTGCCGGTTCGCCGCATCCTGCGCGAAGTCGGCATCAGCAACGTCTCCGTCGTCAAGGAGCAGGAGCTGCCTGACCCGAACTTCTCCACCGTCAAGGTGCCGAACCCCGAAGACCCCGGCGCGTTCGTCCTTGCCATCAAGCTGGCGGATGAAGTCGGCGCGAAGGTCATTTTCGCCACTGACCCCGACTGCGACCGTCTGGGCGTCGCCGTCAAGACCGGCAATGGCGACTGGCAGCTGCTGACCGGCAACCAGATCGGCTGTGTGCTGCTGCACTACATCCTCTCCACCAAGCAGAAGCAGGGAACGCTGCCCAAGAACGGCGCGGCGGTAAAGTCCATCGTGTCCACGTCGCTGGCGAACAAGATTGCCGCTTCCTTCGGCGTGGAGATGTTCGAGACGCTGACGGGCTTCAAGTTCATCGGCGAAAAGATTCAGCAGTTCCAAGACACCGGCTCTCACACGTTCCTCTTCGGCTTCGAGGAAAGCTACGGCTTCCTGTCCAGCACGTTCGTGCGCGACAAGGACGGCGTCAATGCCTCCCTGCTGATTGCCGAGGTCGCTTGTGCCTGCGCCGCGCAGGGCATCACGCTCTATGATTATGTGCAGTCCATCTTCCGCGAATACGGCTATTTCGTGGAAAAGGTCGTCAGCAAGACGCTTCCGGGCAAAGACGGCTTGACCCGCATGAAGGAAATCATGAAGGACCTGCGCGAGAATCCCCCGAAGGAACTCTGCGGCATGAAGGTCACGGCGGTTCGCGACTATTTGAAGGGCACGCGCACTGCGGACGGAAAGGTCGAACCGACAGGTCTGCCGAAGTCCGACGTGCTGTACTTCGAGCTGGAGAAGGGCAACTGGGTCTGCGTGCGCCCGTCCGGCACGGAGCCGAAGATCAAGCTGTACGTCAACACCAACGCGAGCGACAAGGCGGACGCGGAGAAGCTGAATGCGGATCTGCGCGTTGCGTCCGAGGCGCTGCTGGACTAAGGGCTTTGCAACTGAATAGGCAATAACGGCGCGGGTCGTGCTTCCTGATATAGGAGGCACGACCCGCGGTTTTTTATTGTTTCATTGATGATTGACAGCTTGAAAGCAAAGTAGATTGGCGAATCAAGCATCATTTTGCCGCTGCTCTCGTCGCCTCTGCGGAGGCGAAGTTGTTACTTTCTGTTGCGACAGAAAGTAACCAAAGAACGCCCAGAGGGGGCTGAAAAGCGAAAGAGCGGGGATTTCAGCCCCCTCTGGACTCCCCCCGCCACCTCAATTTCTTGCGGGAAAGAGCAGCATTTGCTTGGCAAGCTGGTCACTTTTGCATAATTGTGCATGAAAAGTACACCGATTTATCGGCTTATCGACAAGGAAGTTCCTTTCAATCTTCCGCGAAGCATTATTTTCATGACTTTTCTTGGCACAATTCGAGATACGCATCAATCGCCTTCCGAAAATCCGCTTGCAGTGCTTCGCGTGTCTCTCCTTCATACGAAATCAGACTGCGAACGCCCTGCACCTTGCCAAAGGACACGCCGTCCGCGTCGGAAAATTCGACCGAACCGACATAGCCTTTATACGTCATCGTTTGCTTCAATTTGTCCATTGCCTGATTACTCCACCCAAAACACCGCCGCATCGTGCTTTCCCAGCGTTGCCGTCACCCCGTCCGTCATCTGCTGCTTCTCGCCTGTCCACAGTTCCCGCGCCGCCGAGTACGTCCCTTCCAGCACTTCGCCTGTCACGCGAACCGTCCGCGTCTCTTCCGACAGGTTGAACAGCGCCACATACAGCCCCGTGCCGTCCCTGCGCGGCGCAATCCACACGCTTTCATCCTCCGTCGTCCACAGCGGATGGGCGCACGCGCTCGTCTTTTCAATCGCCAGCACATCCCGGTTCGTCAGCAGCTTCAGCGTGAAGTCGTCATTCTTCGTCAGTTCCCCACCTATCATCAGCGGCGAACGCATCATGCACCACAGCGTCATCATCGTCCGCTGCTCCGCCTGCGTGAAGTTGGTCCAGCCGTTCGGGTCGTAGCACTGCCGTAGTGCGCCGACGGGCAGCATATCCGCATCCGGCCAGTGCCCCGGCGCGGCGTGGACGCACCATTTTTCCGCCCGCTCAAACATCCCTTTGAGCAGCCGCCACTCGTCCCAGAAGTCGTCCGTGATGCGCCACATGTTCGCGTATTTCTTCAAATGCTCCGCCTGTTCCAGCGGCGCAGGGCCGGGCGACAAGGACAGCACAATGTCCCGTCCGCAGGCGCGGCAGGCGTCGGAAATGACCTCGATTTCCCGCTTGCAGTGCGGATATTCGCGCGCGATGTCGTCGCACTTGACGAAATCCACGCCCCATTCGGCGTACATGCGGAAGATGCTGTCATAGTACGCGCGCGCTTCGGGCATGTCGCACCGCAAGCCGTACATATCCGGATTCCACGCGCAGATGCTGTTTGGATTTGCGACCTCGTGGCAGCCCTTCCCGCACCCCAGAATCGGCAAGTGCCGATGCGCCGCCATCCGCGGCATCCCGCGCATGATGTGGATGCCGAATTTCAGCCCCAGCGAATGCACATAATCCGCCAGCGGCTTGAAGCCTTTTCCGCCCGCCGACGACGGGAACCGCCCCGGTGCGGGCTGCAAGCGCCCGTATTCATCCATCGTCAGTTCCGCAAACGGCTCGTAGGCGTGACTCGTCGCGGTCGGCTGATACCACTGAATATCCACAACGACGTACTCCCAGCCGAACACCTGCAAGTGCTCCGCCATGTACGCCGCGTTTTGCCGCACGGTCGGCTCGTCCACCGCCGCGCCGTAGCAGTCCCAGCTGTTCCATCCCATCGGGGGCGTCTGCGCAATCATGATATTTTCCTCCTACTATATTATGAAATCGTGATTTGATGTCTGCTATTTTTTCAGCTCCAGATACACATTTCGATACTGGCTTGGCGTACACCCTTTCTGCGTCCGGAACACGCGGTTGAATGTCGCAATCGACCCAAAGCCAACGCGCAGCGCAACCTGCGTCACGGGCAGGTCGCTCTGGCTGAGCATCTCCGCCGCCATATCCACCCGCCGCGCATTCAGGTACTGGATGAACGTCGCGCCTGTGTGACGGCTGAACATGCGGCTGAGCGTGTAGCGGCTGAACCCCGCGTAGTCCGCCAGCACATCCAGCGTGATGTTTTCGGCGTAGTTTTTATTCAGGTAATCCAGCGCACGGTTGAAAGCGTCCTCGCCGGATAATCGCCGGTGGATGTCATTCATCTCCGCGCTGTTGGCGACATTGGGCAGATACAATTCCCCCAGCGTGGCGAATACGTCCATCAGCAGCGCATAGCACCGCAAATTCCGCAGCGGCGTGTACGCCTCGTAAGCGTCCACCAGCTGCATCAGCGTTTTGCGAACGATGGGCGTCGCTTCACTTGCCGCCGTGAGATAAATCGGCTGGCGCAGCATCGGGCGCAGCGCAGCAAATTCCTTCATTGTAAATGCAGCATTGTGTTCAAAGATGATGAGGTAACGCTCGCTGCCCGCCGCCATGCGCAGGGCGTGCGTCGCGTCGGAGGGAACAAACAGCACCTCCCCCGCCTGCACATGATATACCTTCCCATTTACCACCACCTCGCACCCCCCCAGCAGCGGCACGCAGACTTCTATGGCCGAATGAAAGTGCGGCGCATAGCTGTCCGGGTTCGGCTGATGCCACACGCGGATGGTTGCGTCCCGCTGGTAGGTGATAAACTCCCGCTCGCCCTTCATCACGCGGAAGCCGGATGCCGTCAGCGGTCGTTCGTGTTCCGTAATGAGCCTTCGGTTATTCATAATTTCTTCACAAACCTTTCGTGCAAGTTTGCGCATTTTTCCTTGTCTTTTTTTCCATCATACCACAAAACGCAACGCATTTCAAGCAAATTATAACCAAAGACGGGCAAATTTTAAGAAGTTTTTTTCTCTCGTTGAATTTATAATATGGTTGAAAGCAAACCATTTTTATTCATCTGCAACGTATTGAAATTGGTTCAATTCCAGTTTGAAGGAGGCACGGAAACATGGAGCGTTCCTTTGGCAGCAAATACGGGAAGTGGATTGCCCTGACGGCGGTCGTTCTGGCGCTGGTGCTGTGGTTCGTTCTGTCCGGCGGCGTGGAGAACTACCGGGCAAAATACGAGGGTTATGACCTCTCGCAGCAGATTGGCGACATCGGGCGCAGCAGCACCTATTCGCTGTATTTGCGCGCGCATGAGGGCGCTCCGGACGCATCTTCGGACGTTTCCATTCCGCTGGTGACGGTGGATTCGGACGGCGTGACTGCACAGAAGGATGGTCTGCTGATGCAAAGCGGCTCTTCCGCAACGTTCGCCGTCACCGTACCGGAAACCGGTTTCTACAACATCCGCCTGACCTACCGCACTGAGGCGGCACGCGGCGTGGACTTGGAGCGCGAACTGCGCATCAACGGCGAAGTACCCTTCGATGGCGCGGATACGCTGACCTTCACCCGCCTGTGGCACGACGGCGGCGAAGTGCGGCAGGACTCGCAGGGCAATGACATCCGTCCGACGCAGGTGGAGGTGTTCGGCGAGCAGACCGCCTGCTGCCGCGATTCGATGGGCTACATCACCGAGCCGTACCGCTTTTATTTCGAGGCGGGGGAAAGCACCGTCACCCTGATTGCGACCAGTGAGCCGATGCTCCTGACCGCGCTTTCGCTCACCGCCCCCGAAAAAATGCCGGATTACGCCGCTTATGCCGCCGCGCAGCCACAGGGGAACAGCGTTCCTGCTGACTTTGCCCTCGTGCTGGAAGGCGAAAGCAGCACCCTGCGTTCCTCCCCGTCGCTGTACGCGCGTTATGACCGTTCTTCCCCCGCCACCTCTCCCTGCGACGTGCGCCGGACGGTGCTAAACTACATCGGCGGCGATGCCTGGCGCGACGCAGGGCAGTGGATTGAGTGGGATTTCGACGTGCCGGAAAACGGCTGGTACAACATCACCATCAAAGGCCGTCAGACCTACAACCGCGGCAGCGTGTCCAGCCGTATCCTCTATCTGGACGGCAAAATTCCCTTCTCCGGTATGGAGAACGTCTCCTTCCCCTACACCACGGCATGGGAAATGAACACATTGTCAGATGATTCCGGCACGCCCTACCGCTTCTACCTTTCCGCTGGGCATCACACGCTTCGTCTGGAAGCGACGCTGGGCGACATGGGGCAGATTCTCTCCGACATGGAGGAAAGCATCTACCGCCTGAACCAGATGTACCGCCGTGTGCTGGTGCTGACAGGCGTGAACCCCGACCGCTACCGCGATTACCACTTGGAGCAGGTGTATCCGGAGGTCATCGAAGCGATGGCGCAGGAAAGCCGCCTGCTCTATAAGCTCGTCGATGAGACCGTTGCCATCACCGGACAGAAATCCGACCGCATTGCCGTCGCGCAGACGCTGGCGGTGCAGCTGGAATCCTTCGTCGAAGATCCGGCGAAGATTACCGAAGCCTTCACGAATTTCAAGGACAACATCACCTCCCTCGGCACGTCAATGCAGAACATGCGGCAGGTCAAGCTGGATATTGACCTGATTGCCATCACCGCGGACGGCGTGACCGTGCCGCAGCCGTCGGAAAATTTCCTCGACCGCGCGCTGCATGAGCTGAAATCCTGCGTCACGTCGTATTTCGTGGATTACAATGCCTTGGGCGATGTGTACGATGCCAGCGAGGACGTGCTGGAAGTGTGGATTCTGACCGGCCGTGACCAGTCTACCGTCCTCAAAACCATGGTTGATGACACCTTCACCCCGTCTACCGGCATTCCCGTCAACGTCATGCTGGTTGACCCGAACGCGCTGCTGAACGCCGTCGTCGCGGGCAACGGCCCGGATGTCGTCATTTCAACCGACAGCTGGAACCCCGTCAACTACGCGCTTCGCCACGCGGTGGAGGATTTGACGCAGTTCGATGATTTGCAGGAAGTCCTCGACCAATTCTACCCCAGTGCCTACGCCGCGTTCAGCTTCAACGGCGGTCTGTACGCGCTGCCGGAGACGCAGCTGTGCTCGATTCTCTTCTACCGCAGCGACATTCTGGAAGAATACGGGCTGTCCGTCCCGGAAACGTGGGATGATTTGATTGCCATGCTGCCCACCATTCAGGGGGCGAACATGTCCGTCGGCATTCCCTACCCCGACATTGCCGCCCCGAATCTCTCTTCTTATTACGCCATGCTCTACCAGCTTGGCGGCGCGCTCTACAACGATTCGGCGACCCACACCACCATCAACAGCGAAGCGGGTGTGCAGGCGTTTGAGCGCTACACCAGCCTCTACAATGACTACGGTCTGCCGACCATCTTCGACTTCGTGAGCCGCTTCCGCTCCGGCGAAATGCCGCTGGGCATCTTCGACTACACGACGTTCAACACCCTGACCGTCTCCGCGCCGGAAATCCGCGGCCTGTGGGACATTGCGATTCTCCCCGGCACTTCCCGCACGGCAGAGGACGGCAGCACCTATGTGGATCACTCCGGGCATTCGCAGGGCGCCTGCTGCATGATGATTGCCACCGACAGCGAAACGACAAAACAGAATGCGTGGCAGTTCATGAAGTGGTGGACGTCCACCGACGCGCAGGTGCGTTTCGGGCGCGAGATTGAAGCCGTCTTGGGTTCGTCCGCGCGCTACGCCACCGCGAATATCGCCGCCATCGAGCAGCTTTCATGGTCGGAAGCTCAGCTGAAAGTCATTCGCGAACAGATGACGTGGGCAGTCGGCTTCCGCGAAGTCGCCGGCGGCTACTACACCACGCGCCACATGACCAACGCCGTGCGCAAAGTGACCAACGACAAGACCGACCCGCGCGAAACCCTGCTGGATTACGCGCGCACCATCAACGAGGAAATCAATAAGAAGCGCTTGGAGTTCGGTCTGCCGATCGACGAAGAGACGCCCTGAGCGAAAGGAGGAAGCATTCGTCATGACCGCGTTCTGGAAAAAGTACATTGCGCTGAGACAGCGCAATGCGCGCATCGCGTGGGACAGAGCGAAGCACATGAAGTTCTGCTATGCGTTTCTGGCGCCCTACGCCCTGCTGTTTCTGACCTTCTACATCCTCCCGATGCTCATCTCCATCTACTACTCCTTCACCTACAACAACATTCTGGAGCCTGCGCGCTTCATCGGGATGGACAACTACATCACCCTGATTTTGAAGGATGATGTTTTCCTGACCGCCGTGAAAAACACGTTCCTGCTGGCGGTGATCACCGGTCCTGTCGGCTACATCATGTCATTCTGCTTCGCGTGGCTCATCAACGAATTGCCGCGCTGGGTGCGCACGATTGCCGTCGTCATCTTCTACGCGCCGTCCATTGCGGGCAATGCCTACTACATCTTCTCCATCATCTTCCGCGGCGACGCGTACGGCTACCTGAACGCCATCCTGATGAAGCTGGGCATCCTCAACGCCCCGATTCTCTGGCTGACGACGCCGGATTACATCATGCCGGTTATCATCATCGTCACGCTGTGGATGAGCATGTCCACGGGTTTCCTTTCCTTCGTCGCAGGCTTGCAGGGCGTTGACCGCTCGCAGTACGAGGCGGGCTATGTGGATGGCATCCGCAACCGCTGGCAGGAGCTGTACTACATCACCCTGCCGAACATGAAGCCGATGCTGATGTTCGGCGCGGTCATGTCCATCACATCCGCGTTCGGCGTGTGCGATGTGCCGATGGCGCTGGCGGGCTTCCCCTCCACCGATTACGCCGCACACACCGTCGTCACCCACCTGTTCGACTATGGCTTCACCCGCTTTGAAATGGGCTATGCCTCCGCCATCGCCACCTTGCTGTTCCTGGTGATGATTTTGTGCAACAAGCTGATTCAGAGCGCTCTGAGGAGGATTGGCACATGAGTACCATCAATGTCCGCAGCTACAAAGGTCCAGTCAGACCGGACGGCACGCCGATTGAGCTGCCGCAGAAGGTACTGAAGCTGACAAAGAAGTCGAACATGCGCCACAAGAAGCCGAACCGCTCCCGCGTGGGCGACTTTCTGGTGGGGCTGCTGCTGTTCCTCGTCGCGTGTGCAATGGCGTTTCCGCTGGTGTTCGCCATTTCGTCCTCGCTGAAACCGCTGGATGAGCTGTTCCGCTTCCCGCCAACGCTCTTCCCGCGCCACCCCACCATCGACAACTTTTCTGACCTTCTCGTCACGATGGGGCAGAGCTGGGTTCCCTTCTCGCGCTACATCACCAACACCGTCGTCATCACCCTCGTGGGTACATTGGGGCATCTGCTGATTGCATCCCTCGCGGCGTATGTGCTGGCGAAGTACGATTTCCCGCTCGGCAAGCAGTTTTTCGCCCTCGTCGTGACGGCGCTGATGTTCAACGGCTACGTCACCGCGATTCCGAACTACCTGACCATGACGCGCCTGAACCTTGTCGATACGCACTGGGCAGTCATCCTGCCCGCGTTCGCCGCGCCCGCCAAGGACAAGGGCATTCCCAACATCACCGGCGTCGAGGTCCTCGACATCGTGAAGTCCAATCCGGGCAAGGTCGTCTTCCTCAATTTCTTCGCGACGTGGTGCCCTCCCTGCCGGGAGGAACTGCCCGAACTGATCGAGGTCCGCAAGGCGTTTCCCGAGGACAAGGTGGTCATCGTGAGCGTTTCGCTTGACAGCGATCGCCAGAAGTTGGAATCCTTCGCCAAGGAAATGGGCTTCAACTATCCGGTGTACCTCGCGGAACCCGACGTGGGCGGACTGTTCGGGATCACTTCCATCCCCTTCAACCTGCTTTACGACAAGACCGGGAAGCTGGTCGCCGGAGGTCCCGGCATGGTCGGCAAGGAAGACCTTGAAGACGCCTTCAAGGGGCTTCTCGACTAGGGTTTAAGGCCTTCCGTTTTTTTCAGCGTTTCCCGCCGCCGGCAACCGTGCTTTCGGCTGTGGGAACGCGCGTCGCACCGTGTGCGGCGTCGGAGCGTTTCGCGGTTGAAAGGCTCCGGCACCGACGGCGCCCCTCGTCCGGGGCGCGCAAACCGTTCCGTTCCGAAGGACAAAGGACTGCTGATGAACCTGAGCGTACGCAAGGCCCGCATGGGCGATATCCGGGCTATCCATGCCCTTTTGATGACGAGTTCCGCCGACGGCCTGCTGCTTCCGCGTTCGCTGACCGAGCTGTACGGGCATCTGCGGGACTTCTTCGTGGTGGAAGGGGACGGCGGGATCATCGGCTGCGGCGCCCTGTCCATCATCTGGGAGAACATGGCCGAAGTCCGTTCTCTGGCCGTGGCCCCTTCCGCGCGGCGGATGGGGTGCGGGCGGCTGCTCGTGAACGCCTGCATCGACGAGGCCCGCGAACTGGACATTCACCGCCTGTTCGCCCTGACCTACCAGCTCCCCTTCTTCAAGGCCATGAACTTCTCCATCGTGGAGAAGGACATCCTGCCCCAGAAGGTGTGGGTGGACTGCGTACACTGTCCCAAATTCCCGGACTGCGACGAAACCGCCGTCCTGCTGGAACTCTAGCCCTC
>OHAJ01001511.1_pt1 | contig 16873 bp, 13 predicted proteins | sample 1577101 | NCBI WGS metagenome assembly OHAJ01 (sample SAMEA3541531, study PRJEB24748) | human gut metagenome | biome: human gut; feature: human-associated habitat; material: faeces | place: China | collected 2012
TCGTTATCACAAGGGTGATGTGGTTGATACCGTAACAACAGACGAGGACGGCTTTGCAAAGAGCAAGGAACTTTATCTCGGCAAGTACACGGTTACGGAAATCAAAGCACCTGATGGTATGGTTATCAACAAAGAACCGCATAGTGTAGAACTTACTTATGCAGGACAGGATGTAGCTGTAACAGATACTTCCACAAGCTTTGTAAACGAAAGACAGAAAGTAACGGTTAGTCTTGAAAAGGCTATTGAAAAGAACGACACTTTTGGCATCGGCAACAAGGACGAAATGAAGAATATCAGTTTTGGGCTTTATGCCGCAGAAGATATTGTATCTGCAAGCGGAACAGTTATCCCGACAGACGGTTTAATTGAAATTATCACTCTTTCGAAAAACGGTAAGGCAACAATCAATACAGACCTTCCGTTTGGCAGCTACTATATCAAGGAGCTTGCTACCGACGAACACTATGTTCTCTCCGATACCAAGTACCCGTTTACCTTCAGTTATTCCGGACAGGATACAGCCGTTGTGAAAATTAGCGTAAATGATGGAAAGCCGATTGAGAACAAGTTGATTTACGGCTCTGTTCAGGGTAAAAAGATTGATGAAAACGGCGAGGCTCTTGGCGGTGCCGTAATTGGTCTTTTCAAAGCCGGTGAAACCGAATTTGCAAAAGAAAATGCACTTATGATTACTACCTCTGAAACAGACGGTAGTTTTTCTTTTACCAAAGTTCCGTATGGCAACTGGATTGTAAGAGAGATTGAGCAGCCGGAGGGTTTTGTTCTTGATGATACTTCTTATGAAGTGAGCATTTCGGAAAACGAACAGGTTATCGAAGTTCAGATTGTCAATGAGTATGTTCACGGCAATATCAAACTCACAAAAGTTGACGCCGATTATCCGGATAACAAACTTTCGGGTGCGGTATTTGAAGTGTATAAAGATAAAGCCGGCAATGGCATACTTGACAAGGAAGATGAGCTTGTAGGTACGCTCACGGAAACATCGACCGGTATTTATGAGATGAAAGAACTTCTCTATGGCAAGTATCTTGTGAGAGAAACCAAAGCACCTGAGGGCTTTGAACTTGATACCGGTGTGTATCCGGTATTTATCAACGAGGACGAAAAGACATACGATGTTGAAAACAAAGCCGGTGTCGATTTTATCAATCAGGCAATGAAAGGCAATCTTAAAATCGTTAAGACTTCTTCCGACGGAAAAGTTGAAGGTTTCACATTCAGAGTGACCGGAGCAAACGGTTATGACCGCAGTTTCACAACAGATAAGAACGGCAAAATCTATATCGAGGGACTACGTATCGGAGAATACACGGTGTCAGAAGTTAATGACAATGCTTCTGCCGGATATGTAATGCCTGCCGATAAAAAGGCTGCCGTTAAGGTTGGCTCGACTACGGTGGTTGAAATGCACAATGTCCTGAGAGATACACCTAAGACCGGAGATAATTCAAAGGTAGGTCTTTGGACTGCACTTGCAGGACTTTCGGCTATCGGTATCGGAGCAACCGCTTTTGTTGCACACAGAAAAAGAAAAAAGGAGGACGATGAATAATGGACGCTAAAACCATTGTTGCAGTTGTATTGGTCGCCTTTATTGTAGCCGGCTTTATCTTCTTGCAAATTAAAAACAGAAAGAAATAAGGAATGATTTTGGGCGGAGCTTAAAAACTTCGCCCATTCTTTTTTATGGAGGTGCTTATGAATAATAAAAACACAGTTGAAAGCAAGGTGCTTGCAATTTTAAGAGAATACCCCGAAACAAGGTATGACGATATGCAGCTTATCCTCTGCTATTACAACCGTTACAGCTATTTGAAGGTTGGAGATTTGCCTCTTGAAGATATAGTCAACAACTACAAGGGCTACGGTTTGCCCTGCTTTGAGTCTATTCGCAGAGCAAGACAGAGGGCTCAATCCTTATTCCCCGAACTGTCGAGACATTGTAAAGACGACAAAAGCGATATTCACATTGTAATTGAAATCGCCTAAAAGGAGGAACAACGATGAAAGATAAATTTACTTACCAGCAGAAAACAAAACTTTTAAGTAAGTTGTTTGACGCAGGCTGTAACACCGAAAAGCAGTTGCAACAGCTTGATATGGAAAGCATTTTGAAAATACCCGGTATCACTATTCCGGATATGAGTTTGATTATCGAACTTCAAAAGCAGACCAAAGCAAATAAGCTGTTTTCCTTTTTAGGAGGTGTCAGTGATGAGCAATCAGGAACATAGTATCCGTTTTATTGACAGCGAATATAACGAGAAGTTCCGTATATCTGACGGAGACAGAATTTTAATTCACACAAGAGACGGCGGAACAATGGAGCGAGAGTGCAGATATATTGATGATTATCATACTAAAATCGGCTTGAATATTTATCATATCTGCGAATTTGCAGAGCTTTGCGAGAAGAACGGTCATACTGTTGAACCGGCGGAAAAAGAAAAAGTTAAACAGGCAAAAAGCAAAGATAAAACAAGATAAGGAGGTGCGAGTAAATGGCAATAAAATATAAACTCATATCAGAGTTGTATGACAGAACTTGCAATACGGTTGTTGCCAATCCGCAAAGCTGGCAGAAGTATTTGGACTCTGCTTGCAGAAACTACAAACTGCGATTTGACGAGCAGCTGCTTATTTTTGCACAGCGACCCGATGCAACGGCTGTTCTTGAAATTGAGCGTTGGAATACTTCTTTCGGTCGTTGGGTAAATAAAGGAGCGAAAGGTATTGCGGTATTTGAGGACGCTAACAGAAGCCGTCAAAGGCTTATTCACTACTTTGATATATCGGATACCCACGAAAGCAGATATTCCCGTCCGGTACCTATTTGGGAGATGAAAGACGAATACGCAGACAGCGTTATTGAAACACTTGAAAGTTCCTTCGGTGAGCTTGAAAGAAAGAACAGTTTGGGCAATGCAATAATGAGTGCCGCACAAAATGCAGTCGAGGATAACCTGCCTGACTATCTTAGCGACCTTGTTGACGGTGTTGAGAACAGCTTTCTTGAGGAGCTTAACGAGGATATGATTTCAAATATATACAAAAAGGTTGTTACAAACAGCGTTGCATATATGATGATGTCAAGACTCGGCATTGATACGGAAGAATACTTTGAGGCTGACGATTTCCGTGATGTTACAAACTTTAACACACAGGACACGCTTAATGCTCTCGGTATCGCTACAAGCGACATAGCTGAAATGGGGCTTTCTGAAATATCTAAAACCGTTATGGCTTTGGATAAAGAAAATCGCACATTTGATAGAAGGAATGGCTTTGAGTACAATAAAGACGAAATCAAAAACGAAAGGAGTTTTGACGATGAAAGAAATCACATACACGAAGCAGGGAGATTACCTGATTCCCGACTTGACATTACCGGAACAGCCGGAGGTGACTCTCGGCAGATGGTCGCAGATGAGGAGAACTTATCTGAAGCAACATCACAAAATCCTATATTACAATCTTCTGACGAAGGGAATTCTGACACAGCACTTGGCGGAAGTTCAAGAGAGAGCGACCGACTTGGAGGAAAACTTAGTCAAGCAAATGGCAGAGAAAGCAGGTCTGACCGAGCAGATGAAAGCGGAAGATATGATGAAGTGGGTAGGACTGATGAACAACATTCGCAACTCCGCACAGGAAATCGTGAAGGACCAGATAATCTTCGCTTAGAATATTATGACCGCCGACACGAGGACAAAAGCCTACCGTTTTTCGGCAAGGATGATACAATCCGAGAGATACTCGGTACTACGCCGCATTTGAAGGCTTCAAAAGAAGAAATCAAAGACTTCTTTGAACTGAATGCAGATAGTGAGAGCCGTACCGAATATATCAAGAGTATTTTCAATAATGACTATACCGAACTCACATTAAAGGACGGCAGAACGGTAGGCTATAAGACATTTCAAAATGTTCTCCATTTGTGGGAAGGCAGTTATAACAACAGAACGGCTCAAAGTTTTTATGATTGGGGTGTAATCGTACAGCATTTTGAGGCAATGAGGCTTTTAGGAGAATTGTCCGATGAGATAAAACCGTTACCGTCAACAGACAGTCAGTTATCTTTAATAGAAAGCAGTCAGGCAGAGGAAAAGAAACCCTCTGCCTTTACTTTTTCTCAGGAAATTATTGACGCAGTTCTAACCCGTGGAAGCGGAGTATCGGAAGGCAAAATGCGAATTTATGAGCAGTTTAACAAGAGCCTTTCCGCAAAGGAAAATGTCGATTTCTTGAAATATGAATACGGCTGGGGCGGTTCGTACCCAGTTATTATCGGTGCCGGAATTGATGAAAATCACGATGGCAAAGGCATTACTCTTTCAAAAGGATTTGGCGAAAATAGACCCAGTGTTACTCTTTCTTGGTCGCAAGTGGAAAAGCGTATCGGAGAACTTATCCGAGCCGACAGATACTTAAACCCAAAAGAGAAAGGACAGTATCCACAATGGCTTGAAAAAGAGGAAACAAGACGAGCTGAAATTGAAGAACAGAAAAGAAACCGTGAAATTCTCTCTACTGCTCCACCCGGTGAGGCAGAACAACCTGACAACGACGATATAATCGGCAAGAAAATTATCATTGATGAACGTCGATTTCTTATCGAAAAGGTCGGAAAAATCAGCGGCGATGTTTCTATGCGTGATGTTACTTTTGAAGATACCGTCGGCTTCCCAATTAACCGTGTAGAAAAGATTGATTATGTCCGCAGTCTGCTTGCAGAGCAAAGCGACAAAGGAAATAAACTTAATACACAGTATGAATATCATCTTGGGGACACGGTATATATCGGTGCTTCGGAGTATGAAATCTTATCCTTTAACGATGAACGAGTAATGCTCTACGATACGGAAATGCCATTGTTTAACAAGGAGTTCACAAGAGAAGAATTTGACCGAAAAATACGTGAAAATCCACTTAATGACCATTTGAGGGTAACTTCATTATCAGCCGAGGAAAAAGCTGTTGCACAGGAAAATATAAGCGAAAACAGCACCGAAACCGAACAGAATTTTGCACCGAATACAAGCTATGATGATGCTTTCTTTCTTGATGACGAAAGTCAGACCGTTACTTGGATGTACTATAACCCGGACAGTAATTCCGGCGGACAGTATGTAACCAACACACTTTCCTATGACGATGTAATTGAAGCTGCAAGGCAATACGAAGGTGCCGGTGATTTCTTTGACTATCTTGGCGGTATCGCAAAGCAGGAGCTTGCAGATGTGGGAACGGAATGGTTTACACAAGCCGAGGAGCAATTCAAGGAAACTCCTGATTTTACCGATTGCACCAAGGCGACAATGGAGTCTGTAACCAAGCGTGCAAAGAACTTTGAAATGGTTAAGACAAATATCGGTAATGTTCCGGTTGAGGATTACAGAGAAATTGTTGCCTCACAAAATGGCTTCGACAGCTATGAGGAAATGTATAACGAAGGCATCCGTATCGGCAACGGTTATGATAAAGAGCCTGAACCGATTGTGCCGGCTTGGGAGCAGAAGAAAAAGTCAAAAGCACATAGCTTTGACTTGCACCCGGATATTCCGATGGCGGAGCGACACAGCTTCGATTTAGCACACAATCCGGTTGAGGAAGTGAACAGGAAAGAACGCTTCCACCGAAACTATGCAGCTATATCCGTGCTTAAAGAATGCCAAAAGGAAAATCGCTTTGCCACTCCCGAAGAACAAATAATTCTTTCAAAATATGTCGGTTGGGGCGGTATACCCGAAGCATTTGATGAGCGAGCCGGTTCTTGGCAGAGTGAATACACAATGCTTAAAAACATTCTCACTCCCGAAGAATATGCAGCAGCGAGGGAAAGCACATTAACTGCCTTTTATACTCCACCTGAAGTAATCACAGCCATATATAAGGCTATGGAGCAGATGGGCTTTAAGGAGGGCAACTTGCTTGAGCCGTCTTGCGGTATCGGCAACTTTATCGGTATGCTCCCAAAATCAATGGAAAATGCAAAGGTGTACGGCGTCGAGCTTGATACTGTTTCGGCTGGAATTGCACAGCAACTCTATCAGAAGTCCTCTATTGCGGCACAAGGTTTTGAAGAAGTTAATGTACCAGACAGTTTCTTTGACGGCGTAATCGGTAATGTGCCTTTTGGAGATTTCAAAGTTTCCGACAAGCGATACGATAAAAACAACTTCCTTATTCACGATTATTTCTTTGCCAAGTCCCTTGATAAATTACGCCCCGGCGGTGTAATGGCTCTTGTAACAAGTAAAGGTACAATGGATAAGGAAAATCCCTCTGTCCGTAAATATATTGCTCAGAGGGCGGAGCTTCTCGGAGCAATCAGACTTCCGAATGATACCTTCAAAGGCAATGCCGGAACAGAGGTTGTTTCTGATATTCTTTTCTTGCAAAAGCGAGATAGACTAATTGATATTGAGCCTGATTGGGTTTACCTTGACACCGATGAAAACGGAATAAAGATGAACTCATATTTTGTTCAGCACCCTGAAATGATACTGGGCGAGATGAAAATGGTATCGGGTCGTTTCGGACCGGAAGCAACTTGCGAAGCATTTGAAAACGCAGACCTCGGAGAGCTGTTGAATGAAGCTGTTATCAATATTCACGGAGAAATCTCTGAATATGAGGTTGCAGATGAGCTTGATGAAGAAGATAATTCTATCCCGGCAGACCCTACGGTGAGAAACTTTTCTTATACTGTACTGGACGATAAAATCTATTTCCGTGAGAACTCCCGTATGTCCCCTGCCATAGTATCTGCAACTGCTGAGAACCGAATCAAGGGTATGATTGCCATTCGTGACAGCGTTAGAACCCTTATTGAAATACAGAAAGAAGATTATCCTGACGAGGAGATTAAACGGGCACAGGAAAAGCTGAACAATTTGTATGACACATTCACTAAGAAATACGGATTGATAAACAGCAGAGCCAATAGTTCTGCTTTCAGTAATGACAGTTCCTTCCCTTTGCTCTCTGCACTTGAAGTTCTTAACGAAAACGGCGAGCTTGAGCGTAAGGCAGATATGTTCTATAAAAGAACAATCAAGCCACATAAAGCTGTAACAGAAGTTGACACAGCAGACGAAGCACTTGCTGTATCTATGGGCGAAAAAGCCTGTATTGATATGGAATATATGCAGCAGCTTTCCGGTAAAAGTGAGGAAGAACTATTTGACGACTTAAAGGGTGTAATCTTCTTAAATCCGCTTTACGGCTACGGGAATGTAAGCGAGCAGAAGTATTTGATGGCAGATGAGTACCTTTCGGGGAATGTCAGAGAAAAACTTATCACAGCCAAAAAATCTGCCGAGGTGTATCCCGATGATTATAAAATCAATGTGGAAGCTTTGGAGAAAGTCCAGCCGAAAGACTTAACCGCAAGCGAAATTGCGGTAAGGCTCGGAGCTACTTGGCTGCCGCCTGAAATCATACAGCAGTTTATGTTTGAGTTTCTTGATACGCCTCGATACGCACAATGGAATATCAAGGTTCACTTCTCACAGTTCACAGGAGAGTGGAACATTGAGGGCAAGTCTTATGACCGCAGCAATGTAAAAGCGTACAGCACTTACGGTACTTCCCGTATCAACGGCTACAAGATAATTGAGGAAACGCTGAACTTAAAAGATGTCCGTATCTTTGATTATATCGAAGATGAGGAAGGCAAAAAGAAAGCCGTTCTTAACAAAAAAGAAACAGCAATCGCACAAGCTAAACAAGAACTTATAAAGCAAGGCTTTCAGGATTGGATTTGGGCTGACCCTGCCCGCCGAGAAAAACTGACGAAGATGTATAACGAAAAGTTCAACAGTATAAGACCCCGTGAGTATGACGGCAGTCACATTGTCTTTAATGGTATGAACCCTGAAATTGAACTGAGAGAACATCAGAAAAACGCTGTGGCTCATATTCTTTATGGCGGTAATACCTTGCTTGCACACGCAGTCGGCGCCGGTAAAACCTTTGAAATGGTGGCAGCTGCTATGGAGTCTAAAAGGCTTGGACTTTGCAATAAATCTCTGTTCGTTGTACCAAATCATTTGACAGAGCAATGGGCGGCGGAGTTCTTACAGCTTTACCCGGCAGCTAATATTCTTGTTGCGACAAAAAAAGACTTCGAAACAAAGAACCGCAAGAAGTTCTGCGGCAGGATTGCAACCGGAGATTATGATGCCGTTATTATTGGTCATTCGCAGTTCGAGAAAATCCCGATGTCCATAGAAAGACAACGGGCAATTTTGGAGCAACAGCTTGAAGAACTGACAGATGGCATTGCAGACTTGAAACGAAACCGTGGAGAGAATTTCTCTATTAAGCAGCTTGAAAAATCGAGGAAAGCCGTAAAGCAAAAACTTGAAAAGCTTAATGACCAAAGCCGAAAAGACGATGTTGTAACCTTTGAGGAATTGGGTGTAGACAGGCTGTTTATTGACGAGAGCCACTACTATAAGAACCTATATTTATACACCAAAATGCGTAATGTAGGCGGTATCGCACAAACCGAAGCGCAGAAATCCTCTGACCTCTTTATGAAATGTCGTTACCTTGATGAGCTTACAGGCGGACGAGGAACAGTCTTTGCCACGGGTACACCTATCAGCAACTCAATGGTTGAACTCTATACAATCCAAAGATACTTGCAGTACAACACCCTTGTGAAGAATAATTTACAACACTTCGACGCTTGGGCTTCAACTTTTGGTGAAACGGTGACAGCCATTGAACTTACTCCCGAAGGAACGGGATACAGAGCCAAAACTCGCTTTGCAAAATTCTATAACTTGCCGGAGCTTATGGCGATGTTTAAGGAGGTTGCCGATATAAAGACTGCGGATATGCTTGACCTTCCCGTACCACAAGCACATTACCATAATGTTGCGGTTAAGCCTTCGGAAATGCAAAAAGAAATGGTTGCTTCTCTTGCAGAGCGAGCTGAGAAGGTTCGTGGCGGTAATGTCGATTCAAGCGTGGATAATATGCTGAAAATAACGAATGACGGCAGAAAACTCGCTCTTGACCAGCGTATGCTTAATGATATGCTGCCCGACTTTGAGGACAGTAAAATCAATGCTTGTGTCGATAATATCTACCATATATGGGAAGAAACCGCCGATAAGAAATCGGCGCAGCTTGTGTTCTGCGACCTGTCAACTCCAAAGAACGACGGTTCGTTTTCGGTGTATAACGACCTCCGAAAGAAACTCATCGAGAGAGGCATTCCCGAAAGCGAAGTTAAATTTATACACGAGGCAGATACCGACATCAAGAAGAAAGAACTGTTCCAAAAGACCCGTAAGGGCGAGGTTCGAGTATTGCTCGGTTCTACTCAAAAGATGGGTGCCGGCACAAATGTTCAAGACAGACTTATCGCACTTCACGATGTGGATTGTCCGTGGAGACCGTCGGATTTGGAGCAGCGTTCCGGTAGAATTATTCGTCAGGGTAACTCAAACCCCGATGTAGATATTTACCGCTATGTAACGGAACAAACATTTGATGCATATCTTTATCAGCTTGTAGAGGGCAAGCAGAAGTTCGCAAGTCAGATAATGACAAGCAAATCTCCGGTCAGGTCAGCAGAGGATATTGACGAAACTGCACTATCTTATGCCGAAATCAAAATGCTTGCCACAGGCAACCCATATATAAAAGAAAAGATGGATTTGGATATTCAGGTTCAAAAATTGAAACTGTTGAAGTCCAACTTTCTCTCGGAAAAGTATGCTTTGGAGGATAAGGTAATCAAATATTATCCGCAGCGAATAACAGCTTTGGAAAACCGTATTGAGGGTTTGAAACAAGACGTCGAAACTGCGAAACAACACCCGAACCCAACAGATGACCGCTTTGTCGGTATGGAGGTTAAGGGTGTTTTTTATTCTGAAAAAGCAGAAGCCGGTAAAGCGATTATCGAAGCTTGTAAGCAGATGAACAGCCCTGACCCAATTTCTCTCGGCAAGTACAGAGGGCTTGATACGGAACTTCTGTTTAATAGCACAGAGCGAACATATGAGGTTAAGTTGAAAGGTGCAACAAGCAGAAATATAACACTCGGCGACGATGCTTACGGTAATATTACCCGTCTTGATAACGGTATTGAAAAGTTTGCGGAGAGTTTAACCTTTGCGGAAAACGAACTTGAAAATACTCAAAATCAATTTGAAATCGCAAAAAAAGAAGTACAAAAACCATTTGCCCAAGAGGAAGATTTGAAAGCAAAACTTTCAAGACTTGATGAGCTGAATATCCTGCTTAATATGGATAAGACAGAAAACGAGATTGTCGGCGGTGAGCCTGATGAAAGTGAAAAACCTCAAAAAAGTAGAGGACAAGAGCGATGAAAGGAGATGATAATTATGCCATATATCGCACCTGAGGTTATTACCGAAGCTAAACGAATGGACTTGCTAACTTATCTTAGTGAATACGAACCGGAAGAACTCGTTAAGTTTTCAAGCAACACTTACACCACTAAAACCCACGACAGTTTGAAGATTTCCAACGGAAAATGGATGTGGTGGTCAAGAGGTTTCGGGGGTAAATCTGCCCTCGATTACCTTATAAAAGTGCGAGGAATGAGTTTTCCGAAAGCGGTAGAAGCAATTATGGGTAACGGCTCTGTTAGTTATAACCGTCCTGAAAAAGTCAGCAGTTATGAAAATCAGCCGCTGCTCTTACCGGAAAAAAGTCCAAGTTCGGATGTAGTTGTGCAGTACCTGTTCAGTCGAGGTATTGATTATGAAATCATAAACTACTGCTTGGATAACGACTTGATTATGGAGTCGCTGCCATATCACAATGTTATTTTTATCGGCTATGATGAGGAAAGGAAACCGAAGTATGCAGCATATAGGGCTACTAATCAATCACGACTTATGGGTGATTGCACCGGCAGTAAAAAGCAGTATTCTTTTCGTCTGACCGCTGAGAATACCGGAGAGGTTCATTTGTTTGAATGTGCCATTGACCTACTCTCCTATGCAACGCTGTTAAAGTTGGACGGCAAGGAATGGCGAGGACATAACCTTGTATCGCTTGCCGGAGTGTACGCACCAAGAACTAAAATTGAGGAGTCAAAGGTTCCTGTTTCGGTAAGGAAAATTCTCCAAAAAGACAAGTCAATTAAGCGTATCATTCTCCATTTGGATAATGACATCGCAGGAAGAAAAGCAACCAAAGCATTACAAACAATTTTACAAGATGAGTATGAAGTCGTTGACGATCCGCCTATGTACGGAAAAGATGTCAACGACTTTCTTTGTAAACGCTTGGGAATAAGGAATAAAACTGAAAGGAGTTTTGCAAGATGAATGTAGAAAAATTAAGAGAAATGTATCCGGAGGGAACGAAGATTATCCTCCAAGAAATGCAAGGCGAAAGTCAAATGGCAAAAGGCTTGAAAGGGACGGTAACGCACGTGGATGATGCAGGTCAAATTCATATGAGGTGGGAAAACGGCAGTTCTCTTGCTCTTAATGTTGGAGTGGATACCTTCAAAAAGGTTGAGCCGGAAGAAAAGATTTCTGTTGTTCTCGTAGAGCCGGGCAAGTATCCAAAGCTTGTTGAGATTGAAGATACTCTTGAAGCAATGCAAGAGACTGTTGATGGATATATCGAGGAATATATGCCCTTTGATGACGAAGTCGCTATTGTTTGCAATGAGGAAGGCAAGGTAAACGGGCTGCCACTTAACAGAGCTGTTTACGGCGAAAACAAAGAAATTCTCGATGTTATTGCGGGTAAGTTCTTTATCGCTTACGCACCGATTGAATCGGAAAAATTTCAGAGTATGCCTAAAGACTTGGCTCGTAAATACTTGAAAAAATTCAAATATCCAGAACGATTTAATCAAACAGAGAACGGCATTGAGGCGAAAGCCTATAAGCCGGTATCAAAGGATATGGAGAGATAAGGTTTAACTTATGGGCAACCCTATGAGTCTGCATAATCTTAGCGAGCAGACCAATTATGGACAGGTAGTCCAAATCGGTAAAACTCGTTAGGGATTGCCCCTAATACCCCAAAGGAAAAGGAGGATGTTTTGAGAGAGATAGTATTAACTTCTGCCGGCATTGTTATCGGTGGATTTTTAGGAGTAGTTTTTATGTGCCTGTTTCAGATAAACAAAGACAGACACTATTTTATTTCAAGAAAGGATGACACAGAAAATGAGCAAAAGAAGTATTGAAAAACATATTCTTATGACAAAAGCCGAAGCACAGGATTTGCAGAAGAAAGCAAAGAAAGCTTGTCTTTCCGAAGCAGGACTTATCCGATTGTTGCTTCGTGGTTACGAGCCGAGAGAAAAGCCTGACGACAGATTTTATGATGTAATGCGTGAGTTGTCTGCTATCGGAAACAACATCAATCAGCTTACAGTCAAAGCAAACACTCTCGGTTTTGTTGACGCACCGCAACTTAAAAAAGAGGCGGAGCGTTGGCATAAGTTTCAGTCGGATATTGAAAGAGTTTTTCTCAGACCTAACGAGAGTGATATGAAATGGCAGTAAGTAAATTATGGTCGGTAACCAACAATCTTACAAAGGTTATCAACTATGCTGCCAATCCCGAAAAGACAGCGGCAGATAATTTTACCGAAGAACAGTATCAGGCTCTCCGTGATGTTTTAACTTACGCAAAGAATGAAGAAAAAACCGAGCTTGAATTTTTTGTTGAGGGCATTAACTGTAATCCCTCAACGGCGAGAGAGCAATTTATCTCGGTTAAAAAAGCATACGGAAAAGAGGACGGCTTACAAGCCTATCACGGATATTTAAGTTTTAAGGAACAAGATATTTCTCCGCAGCTTGCACAGAAAATCGGAATGGAGTTTGCCAAAGAAGTATGGGGCGAGAGATTTCAAGTTGTTGTCAGTACGCACCTAAACACAAAGCACTTGCATTGCCATTTTGTAATCAACTCTGTTTCCTTTGCAGACGGCAAACGATTATGGGGAGATAAAAAGGCTTGGTTTAAGTTCCGTTTAGTAGCGGATAAGATTTGTGAGAAATACGGACTTTATTTTGACCCGACTCCAAACCGAAGTAAGCAATCATCTTATTACTATAAGCAAGAACAAGCCGGTATGCCAACACGATACTCAATGACTCGCCAAGCGATAGATGAAGCTATTGCCCACAGCACTAACCTTAAAAGTCTTGACTATGCCTTAACTCAAATGGGTTATGAACACTGTTTAAGCGAAAGCAGAAAGTATTGGACTATTGTTCCGAAAGGATACAAAAAACCAATACGCTTAAAATCTCTCGGAGATGAATACACCGAGGAAGCAATCAGGCGTAGACTTACGGAAAATCAAGGTGTTCGCTTAATGCCTTTTACTAATCAAAAGGTAGTTATCAGACAATATCGCTTGCCTACAAGAGAGCAAAAAATTAAAAAGGTTGGCGGTCTTTACGGATTGTATCTTTATTACTGCTATAAGCTGGGATACTTGCCTAAATACAAAAAGCAAAATACCGCAAGGCTTCATTATCTTTTGAAAGAGGATTTGTTGAAGCTTGATAAAATCACACAGGAGACAAGGCTTCTTGGACGAGAAAACATTTCTACGGACAAGGAGCTTTTCTCATATAAAGAATCTGTGCAGTCACAAATCAAAACTTTGACTGATGACAGAACGCACCTGCGAAAACAGTTAAGAAGAAATTTGAGTGACGATGAGCTGTCGGAAGTCAAAAAACAGATTAAGACAATCACAGATAAGTTGTGGACTCTACGCAAAGAGGTAAACCTCTGCGATGACATTGCAGAAAGGTCAAAGGTTATTGAGGCTAATCTTGAAACGGTAAGAGCCTACGAAGATAAAGAACAAAGAAAGGAGCAAAACCGAGATGACAAACACAGGTGACGCAGCAGAACAAGTTGTAAGGTTATCCCTTGAAGGCTTTGAAGTTGCTGCAAGACTTACCGGTTCAGCCGCAAAGAATATTGCTATTCTTCTTGCTTCTGTTTTGAAACAGGAAGCAACACAGGCGAACAAAACAAGAGGTAAAGCCCGTCTTACCAATATGATTAAATCGGGCAAAGAATTAAAGGTGTTCTCTATTCCAAATAAGGACTTAAAGAAATTTACGGAACAGGCAAAACGCTACGGTGTTCTTTACTGTGTCCTTCGTGACAAGAACACAAAGGGCGATAATGTACCTATTGATATTATCACACGAGCTGAGGACGCTTCAAAAATTCAGCGAATTGTTGAGAAGTTCGAGCTTGGTAAGGTGGATAAGGTTGCTATTGTGACTGAGTCCCAAAAGGCAGTTGAAAAGCGTGAAGCTTTAGAAAAAGACAAGCCTACCAAAACCAAAAACGAAATTATCACAGACGAAGCTACAAGAAAGCCAATTCAAAAGGAAGAAAACTCTCAGTCAAACCCCACAGTCGCCAAAACGGACAAAAACCCTCCGTCAAGGCAAGACTCAGAGCCGGCAGATATGCGAACTGACAAGGGTGCTGTAAGCGAAGGGCAAAAGCCGTCGGTTAAAGAAAAACTTGACCATTACAGAGCAAAGTCCAAGCAGCAGAAAGAAGCAGAACGCAAAGAGCCGAAGGTCGATAAGGAAAAGACAAATCAAAAGTCAAATCAGACCGTACACACCCAACCTAAACCTAAATCAAAGAAACCGAAAGAGAGGTAATTATAATGACAAACAATTTTAAGCCTGCAAAGACAGGTCATCAGAACAACAGACTTTCCAGAGAGGAATATGCCGAGAAGATGAGAAAAGAAAAAGAAGCAGTCTATCAAATGGCTGATGAAACCGCAACGGAGATTGTTGCAAGTCCTGAAAAGTTCAAGGCTTTTCTTGATACTCAGAGCCGACTTGACAGATACTCTGCCGTAAATGCACTTTTGATTTTCAAACAGCGACCTGACGCAAGCCAGCTCAAAAATTTTGATGACTGGAGCAAGGAAAATGTGAAAATTCAAAAAGGTGCAAAGAGTGTTTCTATTCTTGAACCGGTTGAGTATGCAAAGCGTGACGGTACTATCGGCATTTCTTATAATGTTAAAAAGGTATTTGATATTTCACAGACCAATGGTAAAAAGCCACCGGCTCCGAGTGTAAACCGTGACCCCAAGGCTCTTATCACTACAATGCTTGATTCGTCGCCGGTTAATGTTGAGGCAACGGACGAACTTCCTTATCCCAATATGGCAGCGTTCTATAACAATGAGGAACAGACCTTGTATGTTAAGCGTGATGTTGGGGATAGTGTTGCTGTTGCGCAGTGCGTAGCACAGGAACTCGGTCACGCACAGCTTTCTATTAACAGCGAAAGTTACAGCAGAGCCGATATGGGCTTTCAGGCAGTTTGTATCGGATATATGCTTTGTAAGAAGTATGGTGTGGATACTCAGAACTTTGCCATCAACCGTATTCCGGACAGTCTTTCAAGCAAAGAGCCTAAGGACATTCGCTTTGAGCTTTCCAAAACAAGAAACGCTATGGCTGACATTCATTCCCGTATTTCCGACGAGCTTTATAAGAAAAAGCAGGAACGAAGCAAAGGCTACGAAAGATAAGGTGATAGTATGGCGAAAGAAGAAATGTATCATATAGCATTGGATGATTATGAACACGGTATTATTATCCGTTCTCTCAACGATGAGAAAACAGATTTAATGAACGAAGGAAAGTCAACCGATGCCGTTGATGACCTTATCATTAAAGTAGGAACTGCCCCAAAGAAAAAATTTAAGGTTATCGAGAAAGGGCGCTCTGTTGAAGCGAGATAACGAGAGACAGTCTGCGATTATTCTTTCTGTTATCGGTATAATCCCGGTCATTTGGTTAGCACTTTTAATTGCCCCTTCCGTTAAGGGAGGCTTGCCGGAAATTCTTCCGAAAGTGCTGACCGCTTTTAATGACCCGTTCCATATAAAATTGTGCGAGGACAGCTTAAAAACTGTCCTCGTTTTGCTTTTAAGCTATGGTCTTTGTTTGGGGATTTACTTCTCTACTCAGAGAAATTACCGAAGGCGTGAAGAACACGGCTCTGCTAAATGGGGCAATGCGAGTGCCGTAAACAAGAAATACAGACAATCTCCCGCTTCAGCCAATAAATTGATGACGCAAAATGTTTGTATAGGACTTAATGCTAAGAAACACCGAAGAAACTTAAACACTCTTGTGTGTGGTGGTTCAGGTGCAGGTAAAACAAGGTTTTATTGCAAACCTAATCTAATGCAATGCAACACATCGTTTGTTATCCTTGACCCGAAAGGCGAAATACTCAGGGACACCGGAAAGCTTCTTGAAAGCAAAGGCTATGAAGTACGTGCGCTTGATTTGATTTCAATGGAGAAAAGCCATTGTTATAACCCGTTTGTATATTTGCAAAACGACAATGATGTGCAGAAGCTTGTTACAAACCTATTTAAGAGTACAACTCCGAAAGGCAGCCAATCTCAAGACCCGTTTTGGGATACTTCGGCTTCAATGTTACTTTTGGCATTGGTATTTTATTTACACTACGAGGCACCGGAAGAAGAACAGAACTTTGCTATGGTTATGGAAATGCTCAGAGCAGGTTCAATCGAGGACGAGGAAGATACAAGGCCTTCTCCTCTTGACGAATTATTTGCCGAGCTTGAAATGAAAAATCCTGACCACATTGCTTTGAAGTATTATCGTTCATATCACTCCGGTGCAGCTAAAACCTTGAAGTCTATACAGATAACTCTTGCGGCAAGGCTTGAAAAATTCAACCTTGAAAGCCTTGCTTCTTTAACGACAACAGACGAACTTGACCTTCCCTCATTGGGAGAGAAAAAGGTCGCACTGTTTGCGTTAATACCGGATAACGA
>OHAJ01001512.1_pt1 | contig 16870 bp, 19 predicted proteins | sample 1577101 | NCBI WGS metagenome assembly OHAJ01 (sample SAMEA3541531, study PRJEB24748) | human gut metagenome | biome: human gut; feature: human-associated habitat; material: faeces | place: China | collected 2012
ACTATAAAATATGGAGGATTCAAATCATGAGCACTACTCTCGCTAAGCCCGCTGAGATGGTCGACCGCAAGTGGTATGTTATTGATGCTGCCGGCAAACCGCTCGGCCGCGTTGCTGCCCAGGCCGCTGTCCTGCTGCGTGGTAAGAACAAGACTACCTTTACCCCCAATGTTGACTGCGGTGACCATGTCATCGTGATTAACTGCGACGAAGCTGTTCTGACTGGCAAGAAGCTGGAAAAGAAGTATCATCGCACCCATTCTGGCTGGATCGGCGGCCTGAAGGAAACCCAGTATAAGACCTTGATGGCTGAAGCCAGCGATAAGGCTATGACCTACGCTGTTAAGGGCATGGTTCCTTCCAACACCCTGGGCGCTAAGGCTATGACCCGCCTGCACTGCTACAAGACTGCTGAGCATGCACATGCTGCCCAGAAGCCCGAAGTTGTGGAATTTTGATAAGGAGGCAATAGAAGATGTACGAAACTAAACAGTATTTCTACGGCACTGGCCGTCGTAAGCATTCCGTTGCCCGCGTCCGCGTCTACAATGGCACCGGCAAGATTACCATCAACAATCGTGATATCGACGATTACTTCGGCCTGGAAACCCTGAAGCTGATGGTCCGCAGCCCGCTGGCTCTGACCAACACCGATGGCAAGTTCGACATCGTGATTAACGTTGTCGGCGGCGGTACTTCCGGCCAGGCTGGCGCTATCCGCCACGGCCTGTCCCGCGCTCTGCTGCAGTTCGACCCCGAGCTGCGCAGCACCCTGAAGAAGGCTGGCTTCCTGACCCGCGATCCTCGTATGAAGGAACGTAAGAAGTACGGCTTGAAGGCTGCCCGCCGCGCACCTCAGTTCAGCAAGCGCTGATTTCTGCTGCGCAGCAAAAGCTTTATCCCACAGCATTTATGGCGTCGGTCCTTGTGGGCCGGCGCCTTTTCTATGGCAAAAAAGGAGGCTTTTCATGGCCTTATCCGTAAAAACAAGGGAGCATATCCGCCGCTGGGCGGCGCTGGCGGGCCCCAAGTGGGGGGCACTGCTGGGCGGGGCGGCAGCGCTGGCAGCGGCCATCACGTTTACCGGGTCGGCGCTGCACTTTACCACCGTCGCCGATACCCACGGCGATACCGTGCGCATTTTGACGGCAGCCACCGATCTGGCTGCCGTTCTGCAGCAGTCCGGCACGCCGCCGCTGGGCGAGCACGACGAGGCCGTCTGGTCCCAGACTGAGGACGGGGAGCGGCTGGACGTCCTGCGCGCCTATACGGTGTCGGTCACGGCGGACGGCGCAATGCAGGAGCTGACCGTCACCGGCACGCACACAACGGCGGAGCTGCTTGAGCGCGCCGGGCTGACCTACACGGCGGACGACCTGCTGACCCCCGCAGCGGATGAAATCGTCCCCGAGGGCAGCGGCATCACGGTGCAGCGCGTTACCTACAACGAGTACACTGTCGATGAGGTCGTCCCCACCGAGATCGAGGAGATCCCGACGAGCCTGTTCTACCGCAAGCAGAGCAAGGTCATGACCCTGGAGGAGGGACACGATGGACAGGACACCGTTGTCTACCGCGAGAAGTGGATCGACGGCGAGTGGGCCGAGACGAATGAGATCGAGCGTGTGAATGAAGCCGAGATGGTGCCCACCGTGCAGAAGATTTACGGCGAGCAGGTTCCCGTTTCCAGCTTTGTCGGGCCGGATGTGGTCGATGGCGTACCCGTCGAGGGCGTCGCCGCAACCTATACGGGGCAGCGTGCCACGGGCTATTCCGCCTCCGCCACGGCCAAGGGTGCCAGCGGACGCCGACTGACCTACGGCACAGTGGCCATCAATCCGGGCGTCATACCTTACGGCTCTCTGCTGTACATCACCAGCGACGATGGAAAGTTCGTCTATGGCTACGCCTACGCCGCTGACACCGGCACGGCTCTGGTGCAGGGAAAGGCTTTCATTGATCTGTACTACGAGACGTACGAGGAGTCAGTGGAGAGCGCGGTTATCCCTGTCACGGTCTACGTGCTGGATGACGAGACTGCCGCCCGGTATAAAGAGCAGAACGACGCAATTTTAGAGGCGGATACGGTTGTAGGAAGATAAAAACGCTGCCGCCCTCAATTTTCCCGCAAATGACTGTTTGCCTTATACGCGCGGGCCGGGCATGCCCGGCCCCTACAAAACTGAAAAAACAGGGACGTGAATCCATAACGGTTCACGCCCCTGTTTTTATTTTAAAGTCTTACTTCGTGCCGAAGATACGGTCACCGGCGTCACCCAGACCGGGGACAATGTAGCCGTTGTCGTTCAGCTTCTCGTCCAGTGCGCCGACATAGATGTCCACATCGGGGTGGGCCTCATGCAGAGCCTTCAGACCCTGAGGGGCAGCAACCAGACCGATGAACTTGATGTGCTTGGCACCGCGCTTCTTGATCTGGCCGATGGCGTCGCAGGCGCTGCCGCCGGTAGCCAGCATCGGGTCGAGGACAAAAACCTCGCGCTCGTTGATGTCGTTGGGCAGCTTGCAGTAGTACTCAACGGGCACCAGCGTCTCCTCGTTGCGGTACATGCCGATGTGGCCGACCTTGGCGGCGGGGATCAGGTTCAGCATGCCGTCCACCATGCCGAGGCCGGCGCGCAGGATGGGGACCAGAGCCAGCTTACGGCCGGCCAGGACCTTGGTGCGGGCCAGAGCCACGGGGGTCTCGACCTCGACTTCCTCGGTGGGCAGGTCGCGGGTAGCCTCATAGCAGAGCAGCATCGCGATCTCGCTCACGAGGTCACGGAACTCCTTGGTGCCGGTGTTGCGGTCACGCAGCAGGCTGATTTTGTGCTGGATCAGGGGATGGTCAACAATTTCAACAACGCTCATGGTACGATCTCCTTGCATTTTAAAGATATTCAGCCTGCCGTGCAGGCAATGTGAAACTTAGTGGTTTTCCAGCGCCATCATCTTGTCGATGCGCATCTGGTGGCGTCCGCCCTCGAACTCGGCGTTCAGGAAGGCGTCCACGATCTGACAGCCCAGACCCGCGCCCACGACGCGCCCGCCCAGGCAGAGGGCGTTGGCGTTGTTGTGGCGGCGGGTAAACTCGGCACTGAAGGTATCGCTGCAGCAGCAGGCGCGGATGCCCTTCATCTTGTTGGCGCACATCGACATGCCTACGCCGGTGCCGCAGCACAGGATGACCAGTGCGCAGCTGCCGTCCTGCACGGCCTTGCAGCCCTTGGCGGCAAAGTCCGGGTAGTCCACGCTGGCGGTGGAATCGGTGCCAAAGTCGGTGCAGGCTACGCCCAGCTCGTCCAGATGGGCCTTGATGGCCTCCTTCAGCTCATAGCCGCCGTGGTCGGCAGCAAGTGCAATCGGTTTGTCAAACTTCATTTTGTTTCCCCTCTGTTTTTTCACGTTCCGCGCGCTCCCGCTCGGCCTGGCTCAAACGGTGGTAGTCAGGCAGCAGGGCGGCAGGCGGCACACACTCGCCGCGCTCCCACATGGCCCTGGCGGCCAGTGCCACGCCCGCACCGCGCAAAACCTGCATCGGCTGCGGCACGCAGACCACGCCCGGAACATTCTTATATGTATTGTAGCACAAAGTTGCGCCGTCGCCAACAAAAAACAGAGGTTTTTTGCAGGTTTGGACAAAATTTTCCAGCGTTGTGACCGGTGCGGCGGTGTCCGGGGTCAGGCGGTCATGGGCCGCCAGGTCAAATGCGCCCCAGTAGACCTGCCCGCGGCGGGCGTCCTGCGCACCGATGACGGTGCCCTCGCCCGCCAGGCCGTAGGCCAGCGCAGCCATCGTGGAGACGCCCGCGCAGGGGATCTGGCGGGGCAGGGCCAGCCCCTTGACGACGGCCAGCCCGATGCGCAGCCCGGTAAAGCTGCCGGGGCCGTTCGTCACGCCCAGCACGTCGAGGTCGTCAACGGTAAGCCCGGCGGCCTTCAGTGCGGTGTCGATCATCGGCAGCAGCGTTTCGCTGTGGGTCAGGCCGTTGTTGCACTGGGCCTCATACAGCAGGACATCGTCCCGCAGCACCGCTACCGCCGCCGTCTTGCCCGCGGTATCTACAGCTAGGATATTCATTGGATCACCTGTTTAAAAATGTAATAGAGTATAGAGCCTTCCCCCTTGGGGCTGCGCCCGCAGGCGCGTGTCGGAGCGCAACCGCCGGAGAGGCGGCTTTTAGCGCGGAGACTGAAGGTGCCCGAGGCCCCGCCCGAGGGCGGATGAGGGGCGAGTGTACTGCGATTGCCCGTAAATGGGTTGCAATGGCAAGGTCCCGGCGGGGTGAGGGCACCCCGCCCTACATCCTGTTGAAAAGTAGTGCGTAGGGCGGCATGCCCTCATGCCGCTGCAACCGTGCGGCAGCCGCACAGCTCCCGGGTCGTCGAGGACGCCGACCCCTACAGCCGCAGAGGCTTTACCCAATCGTGATCTTCCGCGTCGTCTCGTCCACCCGTTCAATGTGGATGCGAAGGGGATTTTCCAAATCCAGCAGCTCCGCGCAGTTCTCGCTCCACTCGCAGGCGACAACGGCCCCCATGTCGAGGTAGTCGTAGAATCCGGCGGCGGCCAGGTCGCCCTCGGTGTGGATGCGGTATAAATCAAAATGCGCAAAGGGCCGCGGGCCGCGGTAATAGTTCACGATGGCAAACGTCGGGCTGGACACCGGGTCGGTGCAGCCCAGCCCCTCGGCCAGCCCCTGGCAGAACGCGGTCTTGCCCGCGCCCAGACCGCCCGTGAACGCGATCAGCGCCCCGGCGGGCAGCGTTTTGGCAAGCTCACGGCCAACGGCGACGGTTTCCTCCCGCGAATGGGTCACAAATTCCTGCATAAGCAAGCTCCTTGTTTTGGGCCGCATAAGGCGCGGCCACACACATATATATTATAGTACAGAAATCCGCATTTGTAAAATTTAATCTGTAACTTGGCAAAATTCGTCGAAATGCGCTATAATAAAGGCATCTATCAGGAAAGGAGCCTGCCCATGTATCCGCTCATCCGCCGGTATCTGCGCCGGGTCGATGTGGTCTATCTGCTGCTCTGTGCGGCGTGCTCGGCAATCAGCATTGCGGTGCTGGTGTCCATCGGGCAGACGCAGCTTGGCAGCAACAACAAGGCGTCGGTGCAGCTCATCGCCAGTCTGCTGGGGCTGATGCTGGCCGCCGTCTTTTCCACGGCGGATTACCATGCGCTGGCCCGGGCGTGGCCGCTGCACGGTGTTGTGGCGTGGGGGCTGGTGCTGCCGACGCTGTTTCTGCACAACGTCAACACCGGTCTGGTCACGATTGGCTATGACGCGGGCGGCACATCCAACTACAGCTGGTACCGGGTGGGCGGCATGACCTTCCAGCCCGCCGAGCTGGCAAAAATCAGCTTTATTTTGACGCTGGCGCTGCATTTGAGCCAGGTGCGCGGGCAGGTGAACCGCCCCAAAAATCTGCTGCTGCTTTTTGTGCACGTTGCGCTGCCTGCGGCGGCCATTCATGTGCAGGGTGACGACGGCACGGCGCTGGTGTTTCTGGGCATCGGGCTGGTCATGCTCTACGCGGGCGGGCTGTCCCACTGGCTGGTGGCGGGCGGCCTGACGGCGGGTGTGGTCGGCGGCGCGGCGCTGCTGACACTGCGGCCCGGCATTTTGAAGGGCTACCAGTTCAAGCGCATCCTGGCTGTGCTCACCCCCGATGACCCCGCGCTGGCGGACATTACCTACCAGCAGAACAAGGGGGCCATGGCCATTGGCACCGGCGGGCTGACGGGGCAGGGGCTGCTCTCCGGGGAGCACATCTTTGTGCCCAACGCCTGGAACGATTTTATTTTTGCGTACCTGGCAAACGTTTTGGGCTTTCTGGGCGCGGCGGCGGTGCTGTTGCTGTTGTTTGCGCTCTGCCTGCGCACACTGCGCACCGGTCTGCAATGCCCCGACGCGCTGGGCTGCAATATCTGCGTCGGCATCTTTGCGGCGCTGTTTTTGCAGTGTGTGATAAACATAGGCATGAATTTGCAGGTGCTGCCGGTCATCGGCGTGACGCTGCCGTTCTTCTCGGCAGGCGGGTCAAGCGTCGTCATGATGTATCTCTGCGTCGGCATTGTGCTCAGCGTCGGCATGAACACCCGCCGCAGCAAGCTGGAAATGCAGCAGATTTTATAAAAAACAGCGGGTGTCCGTGCGGCACCCGCTGTTTACTTTCTTGGCCCCCTCTGCGAGGGTGACTCCGCCCGCAGGCGGTGGGGGGAGAGAGCTTCATCTCTACCCGAAGTTTAACCTTTTACTCCGCAGTTTTCGTCTCGGCCATAAACAGCCCGGGTAAAATTATTGAACAATTAGAAAATACAATTAAATATGAAAAAGATGGATATATAGGAGAATATATTTTGAATACTAATACTTTAAAAATAAAGACAAACTACAATGGCTTTAGAGAGGATTTAATTGAAAAAACAATAAATTATACTAACTTAGAAAAGAATGATTTGAATTTTATACCGAAACAAACAATAAAAAATGGATTGACATTGAATCTTCTAAATGTTGAATGGAAAGTAGAATCTACAAAAATGATTGGAAAATATGAGGTTGCTAATACATATACTGCTAAATGTTATTATGCTACTAAGCAAAGAGTTGATTATCCTAATACATATACAGTAACAGCTGAATATTTTGGAACAGCAACTAAGACTGAAGAACATCCAATTACCTATGTTGTAAAATATGAAAAAGAAGAGCCTGAAGTAGTAGAAGAAAAACAAGAGAATAATGTATTACCAGTAGTTGGAGGAACAACAGGAATTATTTTAGTAATAGTGTTCTTCTTAACAAGAAATGTGACAGTTTATAACTATAAAAATGGAGAATATAAAAAAGTAGGAAAAGTAAGAGCTACAAAAGCTGGAAAGATAAAGTTAGATAGGTTTAGTTTATTTGAAACAACTAATAAATACAAATTAGAGTTATCTAAGAATTTAACAAAAAAAATGAAAGGAAAAATGATAACTGTAAGTAAGAATGGAACAACTATAAAAATGCTAGTAAATGGCAATGAAAAAGAAAAATATATTGTTGAAGTTAGAATATAGGAGGACTTGTAAATGAAAAAAGAAAATAAATTTATAATAGCAGTTGTTATAATTGCAATTATAGCTCTTACAGGAGTTATTTTTTTTACATATAAATATCCAATTTATAAAGCTAACGAAGATGCAGAAAGTATTGAAGTTGGAGATAATGAAGAATTAGAAGCTACATCACTTGAAAATATAGAACAAGATATTATTCATTATGATGATGAAATAGGAACTTTGACAATTCCTGATATTTTACTTGATAATGCACCAATAAGAGAAAGTATAGAATTAACTACTTTATCTGAAACAATAGGACACTTCCCATCAACCAGTATTTATGAAGGAAATGTAGGTTTAGCTTCTCATAATTCAGGAAGTAATGGAGATTTCTTTAAAAATTTAAAGAAGATTAAAATAGGTAGTGAAATTTATTATCAAACAAACTATGGAACTAAAAGATATGTAGTAACAATAAAGGAAATAATAAATGAAGAGGATTGGAGTTATTTAGGAACAACTGAAGATAATAGGATTACATTAATTACTTGTGTTGCAGGTCAAAAAGATAAAAGGCTATGTGTTCAAGCTATAGAGTCTATGGATGGAATGAATTATGGACAATAAATTTTATTAAAATTTTCTAAAAGGGTTTTGGAATCTTCCTATTAAGGTTTTATAATGATAGTAGGAGATGATCGCTATGAAAAAAATAATTATAGTTTTAATAATTTTAATAGGAAACTTTGTAAATTTATATTATATGGGACAAAATGTAGAAAAAGAATCAGAACAAGATTTATCTATAGCAGATTTTGAAAATGAGAATTCTATAATTGAGGAAAAACAGGAAGTCTTAAATATTGTAGATACTAATGAAACAAAAGAAATAGAAAATAATTCTATAATAGAAGATGAAGTGAATAATAGTAAACAAGAAAATTCAGAAGTTGCTACATATAGTGTAACAAATACAATAAAGAAAGAAGCAAATAATCAAAAAAATACCGTTCAAGAAAATAATAATCAAGTTGTAGAGAAAGTAAACACAGATATAGTAAAACAAGATGAAATTAAAAATGATAATATAGGCTCTGCTATAAATAAAGATATATCACAAGAAAAGCTAGTAGTAGAAGATAATAAAACACCTGTTGAAGAATATAGAGTAAATGAAAAGAAGATTGCCGAAATAAGAAATATAATAAATAGCAATCCTTCAGAAGATATGAAACTTTATGGATATGAAATTGTTGTAGACAGTTCAATTACAGAAGTTACAACACAATTTACATTTACTGAAAAAAGAGTAAAAGATAAAATAGCTTGGAAAATTTGAACTATAAGAATATATGCACAAGATTACTATAAAAATGGACAATATATAACGACAGAATGTTATTTAATATAATGGGAGGTGAATATGAAAAGAATTTATAAAATTGAGATTGAAGAATTATTACAAAGAGTTGTTGAAATTGAAGCAGAAAATGTTAATGAAGCAATTAGTAAAGCAAAAGAAAAATATAGAAATGAAGAATATGTATTAGATGAAAATGACTTTAAGGGAGTTGAATTTTCAGAATATGAAGATAATTAATATTATTTTAAAAGGCACTTTTATAGGTGCTTTTTTTGATGGGAAAGGAAAGAGATAATATGATAAAAGTAAAAGGAAAAAAAGTAATAGCAATGTTATTATTAATTTTAACATTGTGTTCAACATTTAGTGGATTTTCATTTGCAACAGAAATAAGTGAAGCAAATTTGCAAGATAAAGGAGATTGTGGATATCACTTGCAATATTGGAATGCAGAGAAAAATGGATGGTACTATATAATTACAACTTTTGTTACATATCAAAAAGATGGAGTTGAGTATCCAGCATACTGCTTAAATAGAGAATATCCAGGTGTAGGAGAATATGATGGTTACACAGTAGATATAGATGCAGTATTAGATAATGTTCAAATTTGGAGAACAATAATAAATGGATATCCATATAAGACTCCAGCAGAGCTAGGAGTTGAAAATAAATATGATGCATTTGTTGCAACTAAACAAGCAGTATATAGTATTTTATATGGTTTTGATCCTGCTACTAGATATCGTGGTGGAGATGAAAGAGGAACAAAAATAGCAAATGCAGTAGTAAATCTAGTAAATATAGGAAGATACGGAAATCAAACACCTTCAGAGGGAACAATTACAATGAGAACTTCAGGAATCTTATATGAAGAAGGAAATTATTGGGTACAGAAATTCAATGTAAGTAGTAGTGTTGATATGGCTTCATATACAGTTACATCAACAGCTAATTTACCTGAAGGAGCTATAATAACAAACGGAAGTGGAACTCAAACAAATTCATTTACAGGAAGTGAAAGTTTATATTTAAAAATTCCTAAATCTTCAATGAATAAAGATATAAGTAATGCAATTATAAATGTTCAGGGAAAATGCAAAACTTATCCAGTATTTTATGGAAAAACAAGAATTAATGCAACACAAAATTATGCGGTTACTTATGATCCTTTTGGAGATGGAGTAGGTAGAGCCACATTAAATGTAAAAACTAATACAGGAAAAATACAAATAAACAAAACAGATAGTGATACTTCAAAACCAATACAAGGTGTAACATTTCAATTAACAAAAGCAGATGGAACTGTAGTTGCAAATGCTACTACAAATTCAAATGGTGTAGCAACATTTAGCGGATTATATCAAGATAATTACAAACTAACAGAAATTTCTACAAATGATAATTATGTTATAAATAGAGTCGCTTTTGATGTAAATGTAGAATATAATAAATCTACTACTCGAAATATAACAAATGATCATAAAAAAGGAAATTTAAAAATATACAAAGTAGATAAAGATAATCACAAAATTGCACTAGGAAATGTACAATTTGATTTATATTCAGAAGAATTTCAAAAAGTTATTGGAGCTTATACAACAGATGTAAATGGAGAAATTAGCATTGAAAATTTAAGAACTGGAAATTATAAACTAATCGAAAAAAATACAGGAAAATGGTATAATCTCGCAGAAGATACAACTGTTGAAGTTAAGTGGAATACAACAGAAGAAAATACTATTGAAAATGAATTAAAGAAAGGTCAAGTTAAAGTAATAAAAGTTGATAAAGACAATAACGAAGTAAAATTGCAAGGAGTAAAATTTGATGTTTTAGATGAAAACGGAAAAATTTTAGAAACAATAACAACAGATGAAAATGGAGAAGCATATACATCAAGATATGCAATAAGAGATTATTCAAAACTAACAATTAGAGAAAAAGAAACTTTACAAAATTATGTATTAAATGATACTCCACAAACAGTAGCATTAGAAGCAGAACAAATAAGAACAGTTACTTTTACAAATGAATTAAAGAAAGGTCAAATAAAAGTAATAAAAGTTGATCAAGATAATAATGAAGTTAAATTAAAAGGTGTAGAATTTAAAGTATATGATGAAGATAAAAACTTAGTAGATACTCTAATTACAGATGAAAACGGAGAAGCTACAAGTAAAAGATTGAGAATAGATGAAAAATACACAATACAAGAATCAAAGACATTAGAAAATTATGTATTAAATGAAACACCACAAACAATAACATTAACACAAGACCAAATTACTGATTTGACTTTTGAAAATGAACTAATAAAAGGTTATATAAGAGTAACAAAAGTAAGTAAAGAAGAGAATAAATACAATGGAGATAAAAAAGGAACAAGACTTGAAAATGCTAAATTTGAAGTATATGATAAAGAAAATAATTTAGTAGATACCTTAATTACAGACGAGAATGGGGAAGCTACAACAAAAGAACTTTTAAAAGGAAAATATACTTTAAAAGAGGTTGAAAGTCCTGATTATTATATACTAACAGATGAAATATTTGAAGCAGAAATAGTAAAACATCAAGAAATTGTTGATGTAGAAGTAGAAAATGACAATGTAGATATTGATATAGAGGTTAATAAAACAGGATTTAAAGAAACACAAAGTAAAGATAGCATATACTATGATTTTTCAAATATTCATAATAAATCTAACATTGCATTAGATAATTTTACATGGAGTGATTCATTACCTACAAATGCATTAAGAGCAAACAGAATTTATACAGGAACTTGGAATGAAGATTTAACATATTCTGTGTGGTATAAAACTAATTTAAGTGATGACTATATAATGTTAAAAGATGGTTTAAGTACATTAGTAAATAATGAAGTGAAATTTATAGATGCTACATTACAGGATGGAGAATTCATAACAGACTTTGAATTTAGGTTTGGAATAGTAAAAGCAGATTTCAGAGAAGTTGAACAACCTAGATTATACTGTGATATGTTAGATAATTTACCAAATGGATTTATATTTGTAAATCACACGAAAGTATCAGGAAATTATAAAGATATTTATGTTGAAGATAAAGATGATTGGACTACAATTACTTATTATAAAGAAATAGAAACAACACAAAAACTTCCTAGAACAGGCTGCTAGTATTGACATTTAAAGAAAAAACTATATAATGGAGAAAATAATAATTTAGAGTTCATATATTTATATTGAATTATTATTTTATTTACTAAGTTTTTGAGGTATGGAATATTAAAAATTCTGTACCTCTATTTATTTCGCCCCAAAATTATTCTTAAAATCCTGATACAATAAAAGATGTATATTAAATAATTAATAATATACATCTTTTATAGTTCAGGCTTTTTTCTCCATTCATTTGCTTCGGCTTCGTCAAATCTTTCATCTGAAAAGAATTCTGATAATTTAATTCCTAAAGCATCACAAATATATAATAAATTTTCTAATCTAATAGTTCTGTTTTTTCTAGTTAAAAACATTGCAATAGTAGAACTATAAATTCCAGTTAATTTAGAAAGCTGATTTGAATTTATATTTTTTTCTTTCATTAACTCCTTGATTTTTAAGGCTACTAAATCTGAAAAATCCATAATATTGGCTCCTTTCAAAATAATTTTAGCAAAATATAAATTAAAACATGCTCATCAAAATGAGTAAAATATTAAAAAATATTCATTTTAATGAGTAAATATGCTATAATACTAGAAGAGGGAGGAGTAAAAGTAATATGAGAAAAAATAATAAAGATTATTCAATAACTGAAGAAAAATTTGAAATTATAAAGAAACATATTGAAAAGATAGATAAAATAAAAAATGATTTACAAAAGCATATAAACTTTGAAATTCCTGAATACATTATTCATGACATTGCTGAAAATGAAGAATTCAATCATATTTGCTTAATAATAAATGTTGCTATTGTAAATAATAGATTATCTAGTGAAAATGGTAAGTATTTAAAAGAAAAAATAAAAAGTCTATGCAATATTCAAAATGATTATGATAGAGTTTGTTGGAATATTTAAGTATTTTAGGTAAAAGGTTTGGATATATGTAACTATTCTTATATAATTGTATATGGGAGGTGAAAATGTGCCAAATTTAGAGGGTTACGAAAAGATTGAGAGGACTACTTTAACAATTGAAGAAACTGCAAAATATTTAGGAGTTTCATATTGGCTAGTAGGTCAAATGATAAGAAGAAACGAGATTCCACACTTTAGAGTAGGTGGCAGAGTTTTGCTTAGAAAAAAGAGCATTGATGAATATATGGAAAAACAAGAAAAAATTGCATTTGATAAGTTATATGCGAATAATAAGTAGTCATAGTTATCTAAATGAATGGGGAACATTTAGATATTGAATTTTTATCGTGAAAAGTAATTTTGTGAAATTAGAAAAAAGAGTAATACCAGTATGATTTTGTACTGGTATCTTATTTTTAGAAGTGATAATGTATTGAGAAAATAGAAAATTTATGTTATAAATAATTAAAAAAATATTATAGGTGAATATATGGATAAATTTGATTGGATAAATAGTATATATAAATATTTTATAATTTTAGATAGAATAAATAAGCAATTTAAGTTCCTAATAAGAACTATGGAATATGAAGAAATTGAAGAACACTTTTTTTATCTTTCTACAGAATTATTAAGATTGATTCCTTTTACAGAAAATAAAAAAGATAATAGTATATTTTTAAATTTAAAAGATGGCATTTGCTTATTAAAAGAGCATATTAATTTTATAGAAAGTGATTTGAAAAAAATATTACAAGAAAACACTAAGACTTTGCTTAAAATAAAAAAGATTAGAAATAAATATGAACATGAGCCACATAATGTAAATGGAGCTTTTTCAACAGGGCATTCATCTTTTAGCGCCATGGGATTTTATTGCAGAAATGAGCTAGTTCCTATAGATACAATGGAATTAACTTATATTATCTATGACTTAAATAAACTATTTGATAAAATAGAAAAAAAGATTAATAGAATTGAATTTGAAAATAAGGATGAGTTAAATCAATTTAATAAGATGTATATAGAAAAAATAAAAAGGATACAAATAATAAATTATAATAAAGCCTATACGAGGATTCCTAGGCAATATTATTCATACCAGTAAAATTACTGGTATTTTTTTGTTAAATTTCTGTGTAATTATTGAGAAAAAAGTCGTTTTGTGATATAAAATAAAATAGAATTATTATAAATGTATATGGGGGAAATATGAGTACAAATTTATCTAAGATCAAAAGAGATAAAATGTTAGAAACAATTAGTAAAATAAAAGAAAATATAGATGATGATGAAACATTAAAAAATTTATCTCTAATTGAATATGAATTAACAAAGAAAAAATATGGTTTGGTATGGGAAGAACATGAGGAAAATGTTGATAAACAATTAAAGACAAAAATTCCTACATTTGAAGAAATAAAAGAAAATAATATAGTTACAAATGAAGATAAAAAATATAATTTTTTATTAGAAGGGGATAATTTACATAGTTTATATTTATTAGAGAAAACTCATAAAGGCAGAATAGATGTTATATATATTGATCCACCATATAATACAGGAGCAAATGACTTTATATATGATGATAAAAGGATTGATTTAGAGGATGGATATAGACATTCTAAATGGATATCATTTATTTATAAAAGACTAAAAATTGCTAAAAGCTTACTATCAAAGGATGGCATAATCTTTATTTCAATAGATGATAATGAACAAGCACAACTAAGGTTATTGTGTGATGAGATTTTTGGAGAAGAAAATTTTGTTGGAAATATAGTCTGGGAAAAAAGAACTAAATGTCAAAATACAAAGACAGCTAAATATATGTTGCAGTCAAAGACAGAATCGATTTTTGTTTATAAAAATAAAAATGAAAAATATGAATTTTGTTTAACTTATGAATCAGAAAGGGAATATCCTTCAATTGATGATAATGGAAAAAAGTATAGACTAGAAAAATTAGGAGAAATGTCTGCCTCAGGAATGAGGGGAAGGGAGACAATGATATTCCCTATTGATGGAATAATGCCAAAAGAAGGATATCAGTGGAAATTTGGAAAGGATACAATAGAAAAATATAGAAAAAGAAATGATTTAATTATAAAAAATAATAAAGTCTATTTAAAAATTAGACCTGAGGATGAAGAAGCAAAAATGAAACCTTTTTGGTCTTTGATATTAAAAGATATTGGAACGGCGGAAACAGCAAAAACAGAGCTTAATAATATTTTGGGAACAAAGGAACATGGATTTGAAACAATTAAGCCAGTTAAGTTGATTAAAGATTTAATATTTCATGTTATAGGTAATAAAAAAAATGCAATTGTTTTAGACTTTTTTGCAGGAAGTGGAACTACTGCTCAAGCAGTATTAGAACTTAACGAAGAAGATAATGGAGATAGAAAATTTATTATTTGTACAAACAATGAAAATGACATTTGCGCAAATATAACATTAGCAAGATTAAGAAAAGTAATAAATGGATATAACGAAATAAAAGGAATCACAGCCAATGTAAAGTATTATCGAACAACATATATACCAAGAACTAACACAGATGATGAAAATATACAAGAAAATCTGTTGAAAAATATTAAAAACTTAATACAACTTGAAAATGGTATAAGTATTGATGATAAGATAATAAAAGTAATATTGAGCGAAGATGAAATTGATAAATTCAGTGAAAATATTGAACAAATTAAAGAGTGTGAAAAACTATACATTTCATCAGATATTTTACTTACTGCTAAACAAGTGAAGATTTTTAAAGACAACAATATAGATGTTTTTGTTATTCCTGAATATTATTTCGATGAGGAAATTAAGGAGGTGCAATGAGATTATGCAAGGAATTGAATTAAAAGAATTTCAAATAAATTGTGTCAATAAATTATTAGATGCGACAACAGTTGGAAATAAAAAAGAAATATTAGTACAAGCACCTACTGGAAGTGGAAAAACAATAATATTATTAGATTATATACAAGAATATATTGAAGAAAATAAAAATACAATATTTGTTTGGCTTACACCAGGTAAGGGAGATCTAGAAGAACAAAGTCGTGATAAAATGACTAAATATCTTCCAAGCATGAACTCGAAGAACATTAATGATATTCTTTTAAGTGGATTTGAAGCAGGAGATACTGCATTTATAAATTGGGAAACTATTACTAAAAAAGGAAATACAGCATTAAAGGAAGCTGAAAGAAAAAATCTTTTTGAAAGAATTGATGAGGCATATAACAGAGGATATAATTATATTGTAATTGTTGACGAAGAACATTTAAACAAGACAGTAAAAGCAGAGGCAATAATTGATTATTTAAAACCAAATTACATAGTTAGAGTTTCAGCAACAACAAAGAAAAATAAAGAGGCAGAATTTATACAAATTGATGAACCCGATCCCACCATGCGGGGCGTGCCGACAGGTGATACTGGAAACTGAAAAACGTTACCAACGGCCCATTCGCATTCTTCTCTATGGGAAAAAAGCCATTTATGAGGTAAAAAGTATCGGCGTACTGTTGCCTCTTTCATTTGACGCCTCAGCAATGAAAGTATGATGACTCAACAATTCAATACCAAATTAAAAGGTAAGCTTGTTCTTACCGATTCTTATCACGCAGACAAAACTCTGCAAAAAGAAAAGAGCCTTTACAAATTTATCTGGGTAAGAAGCGGAAGTATAACGCTGGAAATAGACCACCAGGAAATAATGCTTGCAAAAAATGAGATAATCTCCCTTTCCAACTTGCAGCATCTGGAATTTAAATCTATTGACGGAGACTATCTGACTTTGTTGTTCAACAGCAACTTTTACTGTATTTATGGCAATGACCACGAAGTATCCTGTAGTGGATTCTTATTCAACGGTTCTTCGCATGTGATACGTTTCACATTGAACGAAGCGGAACAGAAAACCCTGAATGACATTGCCGACACCCTCTGTAAAGAGTTTTCCGTCACAGACAATTTGCAGGAGGAAATGCTTCGTATACAATTGAAGCGTTTCATTATTCAAAGTACACGCATTGCACGCCATCGATTGAATATTACTCAGGAAAAAGAGTATAGTTTCGAAATTATCCGCCAGTTCTTTATTTTGGTAGATACCCATTATCGGGAAAAGAAACAAGTGCAGGATTACGCGGATATGCTACATAAATCCCCGAAAACACTATCGAATATTTTTTCAACTTGCAAACTCCCCTCCCCACTCCGTATCATTCATGAACGGATAGAGGCTGAGGCTAAACGTCTCTTATTGTACAGCACAAAGAGTTCCAAAGAAATAGCCGATCTGTTAGGTTTTGAAGATCAGTCTTCATTCAGTCGCTTTTTTAAGAATATGACCGGACAAA
>OHAJ01001519.1_pt1 | contig 16770 bp, 14 predicted proteins | sample 1577101 | NCBI WGS metagenome assembly OHAJ01 (sample SAMEA3541531, study PRJEB24748) | human gut metagenome | biome: human gut; feature: human-associated habitat; material: faeces | place: China | collected 2012
ATCGCTGGCTGGCGTCGCGGCGTAAATTAATCCGCGTTGAGTCGGGCGTTGACCGGGCGACAGCACTTCAACAATTGCGCTTTTACCCGATTTAGCAATGGAGCCGAGTGCCTTCTCTACCACGTTTGCCAGACCGCCTTTCTTGTTGCCCGGCGAAGGGTTGGCGCTGCGGTCGGTTTTTCCCATATTGAGATAGTTATCGTACCACTCCATCTCCTCCAGCAGCCGTTTGCCGACCTCTTCGTTCACTGCGCGTGGTGTCAGCAGATGGATCGCGTCACGCACTTCCGTTACTTCTGAAAACATCACCGTTGCGCCGCAGCGCACCAGTAGATCAGACGCATAGCCAACCGCCGGGTTTGCCGTTACACCAGAAAACGCATCGCTGCCACCGCACTGCATACCAACGACCAGTTCTGAAGCCGGGCAGGTTTCTCGCTGCCGTTGATTCAGTTTTTGTAGATGGCGTTCGGCGATCTGCAAAATATCCTCGACCATGGACTGAAAACCGACATGCTTTTCATCCTGCAAACTGACAATGCTGGCGCTTTCTACTGGAATAGCTTGCACATCATCCGTTCCAGTCAGCAGGCGCTCAGGCTGCAACTTTTCACAACCCAGGCCAATCACCATTACTTCGCCGCCAAAGTTAGGATTCAGCGAAATATTGTGAATGGTACGGATAGGTACAACTGCCGCCGGTGCGTTAATCGCCACGCCACAACCGTACAAATGATTCAGCCCCACCACGCCATCGACGTTCGGGTATTTCGGTAGCAGATCGCGTTCAATGATTTTTACTACATAGTCCACCACGCCTGCCACACAGTGGACGCTGGTGGTGATACCGAGCAGGTTTTTGGTGCCCACGCTGCCATCGGCATTGCGATAGCCCTCAAAGGTGTATCCTTCCAGCGGCGGTAAGGGTTCCGGGACTTTGGTTGCCAGTGGCAGCGTGTGTAACGGCGGCGCTTCCGGTAGTACAACCATTGATTCGTCGATCCAGCTTCCGCGTGGGATTGCACGCACGGCGTAACCAATCACTTCGCCATAACGAATAATTTCACCATTAGCCGGAATGTCCAGCAATGCGACTTTATGCCCCTGGGGAATATGTTCAATTAATTCCAGCCCATCCGGAAAACGCGTTCCTGCTTTCAGGCCATTATCATTAACAATAATTGCCACATTATCTGTGTCGTGAACTTTTATATAAAACGCAGTTGGCGTTTCTTGTCTGATTTCGATGTTGGCCATTGTGCAATATTCTCCAGCCAGGGGTTATTAAAATGAGGACCTGGTCTCATTTAAAAATAAATGACTTCATTGGGTGAAATAAGAATGTCAGGAGTTTAAACGCAGAAATGTGATCAATGTCAATCATTTCAGGGATTGCAGTGCCGCCCGGTAAGGTAAAGCGCAAATCTGTGCTTTAGCGCGCAACCTTATGTGCATATGCTCAAAATAATATTTAAATAGTATTAATTAAATTAGCATTTGCACAATGATTATTATTCTCGCGCTGCTTATACTAATTCCCGAGTTCATTGTCGTTACGGCATAAATGAAACTCATAAATAACACCTTCCCCATAATAATAAAAATCAGCATAAGTACCCGAGGTAAATAAAATGATTCTGGACACCGTTGACGAAAAAAAGAAAGGCGTGCATACCCGCTATTTAATATTACTGATTATTTTTATTGTTACCGCCGTTAACTACGCCGATCGTGCAACGCTGTCTATTGCTGGTACCGAAGTGGCAAAAGAGTTGCAGTTAAGTGCGGTTTCGATGGGTTACATCTTCTCCGCTTTTGGCTGGGCCTACTTGCTGATGCAAATCCCCGGCGGCTGGCTGCTTGATAAGTTTGGCTCGAAAAAAGTTTACACCTACAGCCTCTTTTTCTGGTCGCTATTCACCTTCCTGCAAGGCTTTGTTGATATGTTCCCGCTGGCCTGGGCAGGGATCTCCATGTTCTTTATGCGCTTTATGCTCGGCTTCTCGGAAGCGCCATCATTCCCGGCGAACGCCCGAATTGTCGCCGCCTGGTTCCCGACGAAAGAACGTGGTACTGCCTCCGCCATCTTTAACTCGGCGCAATATTTCTCGCTGGCGCTCTTTTCGCCGCTGCTTGGCTGGCTGACTTTCGCCTGGGGCTGGGAGCACGTCTTTACCGTTATGGGGGTGATTGGTTTTGTGCTGACGGCGCTGTGGATCAAGTTGATTCATAACCCGACAGATCACCCACGTATGTCTGCGGAAGAGCTGAAGTTTATCTCTGAAAATGGCGCGGTGGTCGATATGGACCACAAAAAGCCGGGCAGTGCGGCAGCAAGCGGACCCAAACTGCATTACATCAAGCAATTGCTCTCTAACCGCATGATGCTGGGCGTATTTTTCGGACAATATTTTATCAACACCATCACCTGGTTCTTCCTCACCTGGTTCCCGATTTATCTGGTGCAGGAAAAAGGCATGTCGATTCTGAAAGTGGGTCTGGTCGCCTCGATTCCAGCACTGTGTGGTTTTGCGGGCGGCGTGCTGGGAGGTGTCTTCTCGGATTATCTGATCAAACGCGGTTTATCCCTGACCCTGGCACGTAAGCTACCGATTGTGCTGGGAATGTTGCTGGCTTCCACCATCATCTTATGTAACTACACCAACAACACCACGCTGGTGGTCATGCTGATGGCGCTGGCTTTCTTTGGCAAAGGATTTGGTGCGCTGGGCTGGCCGGTGATTTCTGACACCGCGCCGAAAGAGATTGTTGGCCTCTGCGGCGGCGTCTTTAACGTCTTTGGCAATGTTGCCTCCATTGTCACTCCACTGGTGATTGGCTACCTGGTAAGTGAACTGCACTCCTTCAATGCAGCACTGGTTTTCGTGGGATGTTCAGCGCTGATGGCGATGGTCTGCTACCTCTTCGTAGTTGGCGACATTAAACGTATGGAATTGCAGAAATAAGCAAAGGTATAAGCGATGAATAACGATGTTTTCCCGAATAAATTCAAAGCCGCACTGGCTGCGAAACAGGTACAAATTGGTTGCTGGTCAGCACTCTCTAACCCGATTAGCACTGAAGTTCTTGGTTTGGCTGGGTTTGACTGGCTGGTGCTGGATGGCGAACATGCGCCAAACGATATCTCCACGTTTATTCCGCAGTTAATGGCCTTGAAAGGCAGCGCCAGCGCGCCAGTAGTGCGAGTGCCGACCAACGAGCCGGTAATTATTAAGCGTCTTCTGGATATCGGTTTCTATAACTTCCTGATTCCTTTTGTAGAAACAAAAGAGGAAGCAGAGCTGGCGGTGGCATCAACCCGTTACCCACCGGAAGGCATTCGCGGCGTCTCCGTTTCTCACCGCGCCAATATGTTTGGCACCGTGGCGGATTATTTCGCTCAGTCGAACAAGAACATCACTATTCTGGTCCAGATAGAAAGTCAGCAGGGCGTAGATAACGTCGATGCCATTGCCGCTACCGAAGGCGTAGACGGCATCTTCGTCGGCCCCAGCGATCTGGCCGCGGCATTAGGCCATCTCGGCAATGCATCACACCCGGATGTACAAAAAGCAATTCAGCACATTTTTAACCGTGCCAGCGCGCACGGCAAACCCAGCGGTATCCTCGCGCCGGTCGAAGCCGATGCGCGTCGTTATCTGGAATGGGGCGCGACGTTTGTGGCTGTCGGCAGCGATCTCGGCGTCTTCCGCTCTGCCACTCAGAAACTGGCTGATACCTTTAAAAAATAACCACCACCGCAACAAGAGAGATGATTGATATGACTATGAAAGTTGGTTTTATTGGCCTGGGGATTATGGGTAAACCAATGAGTAAAAACCTTCTGAAAGCAGGTTACTCGCTGGTGGTTGCTGACCGTAACCCAGAAGCTATTGCTGACGTGATTGCTGCAGGTGCAGAAACAGCGTCTACGGCTAAAGCGATCGCTGAACAGTGCGACGTCATCATAACCATGCTGCCAAACTCCCCTCATGTGAAAGAGGTGGCGCTGGGTGAGAATGGCATTATTGAAGGCGCGAAGCCAGGTACGGTATTGATCGATATGAGTTCTATCGCACCGCTGGCAAGCCGTGAAATCAGCGAAGCGCTGAAAGCGAAAGGCATTGATATGCTGGATGCTCCGGTGAGCGGCGGTGAACCGAAAGCCATCGACGGTACGCTGTCAGTGATGGTGGGCGGCGACAAGGCTATTTTCGACAAATACTATGATTTGATGAAAGCGATGGCGGGTTCCGTGGTGCATACCGGGGAAATCGGTGCAGGTAACGTCACCAAACTGGCAAATCAGGTCATTGTGGCGCTGAATATTGCCGCGATGTCAGAAGCGTTAACGCTGGCAACTAAAGCGGGCGTTAACCCGGACCTGGTTTATCAGGCAATTCGCGGTGGACTGGCGGGCAGTACCGTGCTGGATGCCAAAGCGCCGATGGTGATGGACCGCAACTTCAAGCCGGGCTTCCGTATTGATCTGCATATTAAGGATCTGGCGAATGCGCTGGATACTTCTCACGGCGTCGGCGCACAACTGCCGCTCACAGCTGCGGTTATGGAGATGATGCAGGCACTGCGAGCAGATGGTTTAGGAACGGCGGATCATAGCGCCCTGGCGTGCTACTACGAAAAACTGGCGAAAGTCGAAGTTACTCGTTAATGACGTCGTGCCCGGATGGCGTATTGCAATCCGGGCCTGGAATCCAGGCCGAATAAGAGAAACGCCCTCCGGCGTCATGTGGTAACAGGCATAGGTATGAAAATCGTAATCGCCCCAGACTCTTATAAAGAAAGTTTATCTGCCAGCGAGGTTGCGCAGGCGATAGAAAAAGGATTTCGGGAAATTTTTCCTGATGCACAGTACGTTTCTGTTCCGGTTGCCGACGGTGGCGAAGGAACGGTGGAAGCGATGATTGCAGCCACCCAGGGGGCTGAACGTCACGCCTGGGTTACAGGGCCGCTGGGCGAGAAAGTGAATGCCAGTTGGGGGATCTCCGGCGATGGCAAAACCGCGTTTATTGAAATGGCGGCGGCCAGTGGGCTGGAGCTGGTACCTGCGGAAAAACGCGATCCACTCGTGACCACTTCACGCGGCACAGGCGAGTTAATCCTGCAGGCGCTGGAGAGCGGTGCGACAAACATTATTATCGGCATTGGCGGCAGCGCTACAAATGATGGCGGCGCAGGCATGGTACAGGCGCTGGGGGCGAAATTATGCGACGCCAACGGCAATGAAATTGGTTTTGGCGGCGGTAGTCTTAATACTCTGAATGATATTGATATTTCCGGCCTCGATCCGCGCTTAAAAGATTGCGTCATTCGCGTCGCTTGTGATGTCACCAATCCGCTGGTGGGCGATAACGGCGCATCGCGCATCTTTGGCCCACAAAAGGGAGCCAGTGAAGCGATGATTGTTGAGCTGGACAATAACCTCTCTCACTATGCCGAGGTCATTAAAAAAGCGCTGCATGTTGATGTGAAAGATGTCCCCGGTGCAGGAGCTGCGGGTGGTATGGGCGCGGCGCTAATGGCGTTTCTTGGTGCGGAACTGAAAAGTGGTATTGAAATCGTCACTACGGCGCTGAATCTGGAGGAACATATTCACGATTGTACGCTGGTGATCACCGGTGAAGGGCGTATTGACAGCCAGAGTATTCACGGGAAGGTACCGATTGGTGTCGCAAACGTGGCGAAGAAGTACCATAAACCGGTGATTGGCATTGCGGGTAGCCTGACCGATGATGTTGGCGTTGTACATCAGCATGGCATTGATGCGGTCTTCAGCGTATTGACCAGCATAGGTACGTTGGACGAAGCATTCCGCGGGGCTTATGACAATATCTGCCGTGCTTCACGTAATATCGCCGCGACACTGGCGATTGGAATGCGCAACGCGGGGTGACAAGGGCGCGCAAACCCTCTATACTGCGCGCCGAAGCTGACCAGACAGTCGCCGCTTCGTCGTCGTCCTCTTCGGGGGAGACGGGCGGAGGGGAGGAAAGTCCGGGCTCCATAGGGCAGGGTGCCAGGTAACGCCTGGGGGGGAAACCCACGACCAGTGCAACAGAGAGCAAACCGCCGATGGCCCGCGCAAGCGGGATCAGGTAAGGGTGAAAGGGTGCGGTAAGAGCGCACCGCGCGGCTGGTAACAGTCCGTGGCACGGTAAACTCCACCCGGAGCAAGGCCAAATAGGGGTTCATAAGGTACGGCCCGTACTGAACCCGGGTAGGCTGCTTGAGCCAGTGAGCGATTGCTGGCCTAGATGAATGACTGTCCACGACAGAACCCGGCTTATCGGTCAGCTTCAACTTCTTCTAAAACAATACGTTGGTGTGTCTCAGGCCTTAATAGGTAAAAATGTGACACAGACTGTGATACAAACGAGGCACACCAACGGCTGTTCCATCCCGAATATCCTGAAGCGTGGCAATCGCTACTGCCTTCATTTCAGACTACCTTTAGGTGGCTTCTTTCGTGTATCTTTAGGTTGCGATTCAGCCAGCAGAGCAAGGTTTATATCTTCCCGCCTCTCTATGTTCATTTCTCTTGTAAAATCGTCCAAGATGGAGCCAACCCAACTATTGGATATAGTGCAGAAAATGAAGAAATTAGAACAAAAAGACATTGATAACTATTTACTCAGCATTCAGGCTGCTTTTTATGCCGCAGTAAAAAAAATCCCCTCAAAAGTGCGTAGCACCTTGCGAGCGTCAGGTTCGTTGGTTGATGAAAAACGTAATGCGTCTGATTTCGGGCAACTGCTTGATTTTACCTTCAAACAAGACTCTGACCCATTGTCGATAGATTCAGTTATAGAAAAACTTAGTAGCCAATTTGATCTTACAGGAATGGAGGATGAGATCGATTATCTAGCTTCAGAATATGATCTCCTCTGGAGACACTACTGTGATGCGCATATAGCCTTTATAGATCAGCGAAATTCTGATTATCGGCAGATTGTTAACTCTATGCGTCCAGACAACGATTACACTCACACCGTAGCCGATAAATCTGAAGAACCATTGACTTCTAAACTGACTTTATCTGAGGCATGGCAGGGATTTCTCAGCTTTAAATCTGATTGGGCACCGAAGATTAGGCAAGGCAATGAAAAATACTATGAAGTGATAGAAGCGGTTTTGGGGGCAGATACTCAAGTTACTGATATTACTCGACGTGATATCAAAAACCTGCTTGAGGTAGTTGAAGGTTTACCCCGTCAGAATAAGAAGCCTTATAACCGGATGACTATCCAGCAATGTTTGGACTTGGATGAAGTCCCAGAAGAAGATCTGGTTTCATCCAAAACAGTCAAAGATTATCTGAAGCTGTGTCAGGGGTTGTTTTCAACCTACCTGACTAAAGAAGAGGATATTCTTGAATCATCACCGACTCTTAACGTCACGTACCAAGCTAAAAGCCACAGCTATGGTTATTACACTCAAGCAGAAATGCGAAAATTGGTATGCCACTTCGCGACTTTGGATGGTTGGAATAAATGGGGTTTTTTGCTACTGGCGTATACTGGTGCTCGTCGTTCTGAAATCGCAAAACTGAAAGTTTCTGATGTGCGGTTGGACGAGGACAGTCAGAGACATTACATAATGATTGGGGATAGTAAAACTGAGGCAGGGATCCGGCAGGTTCCTATCGCAAAGCGTCTTCTTGACATGGGGTTCTTGCTGTATCTAGATGGCAAAAAGTCAGATGCTTACTTGTTTCCCGAGATTACTAATCGAAGTCAGGTAACCCGGTTGTTCCACGCGATACGCGAGCAATTGAATATTGATTATCTTGACGATTTTAAAAACAGGCGCATTGTTCACAGCTTACGCCACACTTTCGTAACTGAAATTCAGGCAAAACACACCCTCACACTAGTGCAGCAGACGATTGGTCACGAACATTCAAACCAAGGGCAAACCAAGGTTTACACGGGCAAGATGAAAGTTTCTGATTTACTTCCAGTTGTTGATAGTGTTGATTGGTTTTAGCAATGCCACTTATAATTCAATTTGTTAGGTGATTCGCCGCAAAGAATTTATCGATTGTGAAGCATTGAATCAGGTTGAAGCAAAAGCAGAAAGGTGCAGGAGCCAACCTGAAAAATACCGCATATTAAAATAATATTTGCACCGCCAAGAATTGTGCGTTATTGTTATATTGGGTTTTTATACGTCATGTAAACTTTCTTCGAAAAATTTTATCCATTTTTTTTTGCCGTCAGGCTTTGCCTGATGGGGTTTGTGCTATCCGTAACCACTTCGTTTTACGGTGGTCAGATGGTAATAACTTATACGTGTGTGCGTGTACGCGGGGGGTTATATAAATAATTTATGGGGGTGTTGTGTCAGAAGAAGGAACTGCTCATTCAGTGCTCGCACATGCTACGCCTTACACAACTACTGTTCATAAACACGGGCGTTACAGGATCATCACAGGTGATGTTTTCATTCGTCATGGTTACTCCTACCCAATTAACGCCACCGACCAGTCTGGTGTTCGACTTGATATCCTTACCCCTATAGCAGAACAGCTTGATGCAATACTATCCATCTACAGCCGGATTTACTTCTCTCGCTTCGATTTACGCTTACCAGGGAACACCCCAATAGATACAGGCAACAGGTGGGTAAGTGATCTGTTTAAAAAACTACGTGAACGTCTGAAGTCTAAATTAAACAGACCTGAGGGATTGGCAGAACCGATCCTCAACTTTGCTTATGGCTGGGTACGGGAGAAAGAGAAAGCAAAACAGGTGCATTACCATTGCTGGATTGCCCTCCCGCATCGACAGGTCAAACGCCTTGGGACATCAACCAGTGGAATAGCCGGAAGTATTGTTGAAATCTGGATGGGGCTGACGGGCGGTAAAGCAACGCTGGTGGAGCTACCAAAAGCAACGAAAAGATATCCGAATCATTACGTTATCGAAAGAAATAAGCCGGAAACGCTAGAGGGTCCTTTTCTGTGGGTATCGTATCTGGCGAAAGAGCGTGGGAAGTATCAGACCGGAAATGGCGATCGGGTACACTCAACATCAAAACTGTGTGACAAGAATCAGTGAGTGTTAAATCCTTTATATAACGCTCTCTACGCAATTTAAATATGGAGGCAGTACCTTCGCATTACCCACACTACAAAAATCGCTCACGATAGCGCTCATTGCGTTTAACAATGACTTCCCTCATGCACCACAGCTTAACTTTTAAATGTAGCACCCCATCACTATCTTTTCCAGGTAGATTTAAGCTGGTGTGCGGCTCCGCTGGATTTACTGTCGCCGGAATATTTCGAATTAATTGACCCGAAAATAGCCATAATTAAGCCTCACACGTTGTGTAGGGCAGCATCTGAATCTTAGTGAAGACAGGTTAAATCTTATGCCTCTTTGATGTTCCAGTTTCGTTTGATAGTCGGGAGGCTTAAATTCAGTTCTAACGCCGCTTTGGACTGACTCAGCCCCTTAGCTCTGGCTTCCTGTACACGCTGAAGGGTATTTGACGCAACCGGACGGCCTAACGTCTTCCCTTCCTTCCTGGCTCTTACTAAACCCTCTTTTGTGCGTTCAATGATGCGGGATTTTTCGAACTCTGCAAACGCAGAAAACATTTGCAGCATCAGTTTCCCTTCCGCGCTGGAAAGGTTACGCACAGGCAGATCCAGTGAAACAACATCAATCCCTTTATCCACCAGCATCGTAATGGTTTGCTGCACGTCGATGTTGTCCCTTCCCAGGCGGTCCAGTTTCAATACTACAAGCTGATCCCCAGCCTCCAGTTTATGAGTCACCATATCAGCAAAGCCTTTGCGCTGCATCGCCTGTACTCCCCCTGACACGGTTTCTGATATCACCCTGCTATCATTCACTGCATAGCCAGCCTGACGAATCGCCATAATCTGGTTTTCTGTTGACTGTTCGCTGGTGGACACACGGCAATATGCAAATGTACGGCTCATAATCGCTCCCCTGATTGGTATCAAAAACGGTATCATAATTAACTGATGGTATCATAATGTCAATATGCTAATTTAATGACACCAATTTAAGGTAGGGTTTACTGGTGTCATAAAACGTTCAATTGTTGATACTAACTAGGCCAATGCCAGTGACCTGCATGATATTTGTAAAAGATCGAGAGTTATCTTTGGAAGCTGGTGGAACCTGCTTGACCGATCTGGCAATCGCTTAGCAATTTTTTGTAAAGTAGCAAAAGAGAGCAAGACTTGATGAAAAAGTCACATAATTGGTTATGTACTGTTAGCTGCCCTTAGTCTGCTAAAAATCAAATAAAAACAATAAATTGATAAAAATAAAAAAAAGATAAAGTTTGGGCCGAAGTGGTCGATAACTTGAATGACACAGGTAAGCCTGGCTTATATACCTAAAAGGAAAATTTTATGGCACAAGTTATCAACACTAACAGCCTGTCGCTGTTGACACAAAATAACCTGAACAAATCTCAGTCCTCTCTGAGTTCCGCTATCGAGCGTCTGTCCTCCGGTCTGCGTATCAACAGCGCTAAAGATGACGCAGCAGGTCAAGCGATTGCTAACCGCTTTACCTCCAACATCAAAGGTCTGACCCAGGCATCTCGTAACGCTAATGATGGTATTTCTGTAGCTCAAACTACTGAAGGTGCCCTCGGCGAAATTAACAACAACTTACAACGTATTCGTGAGCTAACGGTTCAAGCTACAAATGGCACTAACTCTCAATCTGACATGGAATCTATCCAGGCTGAAATTACACAGCGACTCGATGAAATTGATCGCGTTTCTCAACAGACCGAGTTCAATGGTGTTAGTGTATTAGGTGAAGATAAGACTCTGAAAATTCAGGTTGGCGCTAATGATAACCAATCAATTGACATTAATCTGAAAAAAATTGACTCAACTGTTCTCAAATTACGTGACTTAGATGTCGTATCTGAAACTCAATATAAAGACGGTGCCACCACGCTTAAAGGAGATATCAAGGACAGTACATCCGTTCAAGGAAAATTTGATACTACATCTGAGGCAGCTATTTCGTTTAAGGATGGGAAATACTACGCTGTTGTATCAAAGTCTACTACCACGGATAATAATGGCATTTATGCCGCTTCAGTTGACTCGGATGGTAACGTTACAATTGATGCTAGTAAGAAAGTAACAGTGGATCTTGCTGATGCAGCAGGCGATTTAACTAAAACCAAAGTTGTAGATGAAGATGCAACAGCAGCAACCAAAACTAGTAACCCTTTATCAAAAATTGATGATGCGATCTCTGATGTTGATTCACTTCGCTCTGATTTAGGTGCTGTACAAAACCGCTTCGATTCTGCTATTACCAACTTAGGTAACACTGTAAATAATCTGTCTTCAGCACGTAGCCGTATTGAAGACTCTGACTACGCAACCGAAGTATCTAACATGTCTCGTGCTCAGATCCTGCAACAGGCGGGTACTTCTGTTCTGGCGCAGGCTAACCAGACAACTCAGAACGTACTGTCTCTTCTGCGTTAATATAGTTTATAGTGCTAAGCCCCGTGATTGCGGGGCTTTTTTATTTAATATGCTGAAACTGGTTCTTAGGTACAACTTTTATGAATGATATCTCATATGGTCGAGAAGCGGAAAAATGGCCCCGTGAATATTCTATGCTTGCTCGAAGGATACAATTTCTACGATTCAATGATTATCCAGTGAAGCTGGTAAGTGGCAATGGACAATCAATAATTGGTTATATTTCAAAGTTTAACCAGAAAGAAAATATGATCTTGGCATCTGATGAAGCTAAGGGAAGCAATAGGATTGAGGTAAAACTTGAGTTTCTCGCATCACTCGAAGAATTACCGATTGGCGAAAATTTAACCACAAGACTTATTGCTGCTGATGTTTTTAATGTTCAGCCATGTGATCCAACAAGGAAAGACTTTTTCTCTATCTGCAATAAGTGTTTCAAACAAGGGGTGGGTATAAAAGTACATATGCTAGATGGGCGCATTCTGATAGGGGAAACAACTGGTGTTAATGCTTGTCAAGTTGGAATGATTAGACCTAATGGCAACCATATGCAGATCATGTTTGACTGGGTTAGCAGAATAACCTCTTCAGATTACTCTGATTAAACTTTCATATTATCAGTTGGTTATCAGTGTTTTTAAAAGGATATTTGGTCAAGAGACTGAATAACTAATTCGAAAAATATGGATTCGTTTAGCTGATCTTGCACCTTGTTTTGTTTTCAACATGACGTTACGAAAGGAGGCCGCTAGATGCAGCCCCTGAGATGCGTCACCGGAAATCTTTCTTTGAAAATTTGTACGTTACATCGTCAGAGTCCGCGTGTAACTCTTTCACTGTGAGTTCGTCATCTCGAACCATAAACACCACATTAAATTCAACATTACCAGTGCCCCGCCAACGGTTAGAACTTTGACCTGATTCTTTCCAAATCACGTTGTCATCAGATAATTTACAGTCGAATGAAAAACGCTGGTTATCCGAAGGGCGGATGTATGAAACATTAAATATACCGCCCGCCTTTGTCCTTAATTACATACTGGTAGACATCATCGCAGAACACAGTGACTGAGCCACCAAAAGCAGCAGGGAAGACACCATTCACTTTGTCACATTGATAACCGGCATTACGAATAACAGCCTGGCTTTCTGATTTCAGTTCAGGCGATCCATCACCCGCCAGCACGCAATTGGACATGCTAACTCCCAGAAATACCGCAACAATCTTTTTCATAATAGCCTCATTAGTTGAGTGAAGTTTGTGCACCATAGGCAAACGCATAGATGTTCTTAAATCACTTTAATCGATCGATAGCATAAAATCGATCGGTAAAATTGATCAACATGGTTACTATAATCGTCTAAGGAGATTGAAGATTGCTAAGTAGTCGTGATTGGTGAAAAACGAACATTGAGGGGTTAAGGATGAAAGGTTCTGTATTGATGTTTTGCAGTTTGTTGTTGCCGTTTAACGCCAGCGCGGGTCGAATAACGATGAGTAACCCAGATCAATCGACGATGGAAAATGGTCGGACTCTCTGTGTTTATAGCAATAGCATTTACACGTTTACCTATATCACGAAGTCGAAACATTGCCCGTACAGCAAAAGCTTCGACACGGCTGATAGCGAGTAAATTTCAGGACTATCGTTGTGATACAAAGTGGGATACAGTCTGTGATACAAGACAACACAAACGCCACAGATGCCTGACGTATGGTTGATTTTTCCTGACTTATCGGTCAGTTTCACCTGATTTACGTAAAAACCCGCTTCGGCGGGTTTTTGCTTTTGGAGGGGCAGAAAGATGAATGACTGTCCACGACACTATACCCAAAAGAAAGCGGCTTATCGGTCAGTTTCACCTGATTTAACGAAAACCCGCCAGCGTAAACCGGCGGGTTTTTGCTTTTGGAGGGGCAGAAAGATGAATGACTGTCCACGACGCTATACCCAAAAGAAAGCGGCTTATCGGTCAGTTTCACCTGATGTACGTAATAAACCGTTCCGGCGGGTTTCAGATTGTTGAGTGCGCTTTATTCATGCCGGATGCGGCGTGAACGCCTTATCCTGCCTACAAAAGCACGCAAATTCAATATATTGCAGAGATGGCGTAGGCCTGATAAGCGTAGCGCATCAGGCATTTTTGCGGTTGCCATCAGTTTCAAACCCGCATCGATAAGTTTTTGCTTTTGGTGCACAGGGTAAGAAGCATGAATATTTACGGTATTAATAATAGACTTTGTAAGAAGTTATTAAGTCTATATTGCATTTAAAAGGTCGTAATCATACGTATAGTCCTCTCTGGTAAAATATAGTTCCTCTGAGTTATATGCTTCATGTGTGTTATATTTTTTCGACCTCAAAGTAATTGTCAGAAGAATTATCGTCTTTCTCGATACCATTATCTGAAAGTAACTCTTCTGAGCTAGAGTCTTCTATGTTTAAATCCATAGTATAATTAATTTGGGGAATGACCAGATAAGCATTTTCTTTGATATTTTCATAATCTTCAATGATTATGTCGATATAATCATGTATTTTTTCTGATGAGAAATCTATCATCTCTGGTAATTTAATTCTGTTCAAGCAATTGTTGATTTTCGATGAGCTTTTATATATTTCTTTTGTTAATTCATTTTCTAATTTATCTGTAAGAGTTGCTCTTGGTATAGATTTTATAATTGCAAATCTCATAATTTTTAATTGTTCTTCGGTAATGTCTCCAGGCTCATTCAAACAACTTTCGACAAACTTGATTTTTTCTTCAGAATACATATCGCTAATGCTTATTAAAACAGGTGTTATTTTTAGTAAATAATCCCAGGAGATTGTGGCGTTTTGTGTTGAACTAACAAAATTAACCTGAAACATGTTGGTATTAGTAAAATTTGTTGAATTCAATTTAAAAGGATTTAAAATAGTATTAGCCATATGTTTATCTGTGAAATCATAATAATCTAAATCGACATTACGTAAGTCCAGAGAGGATAGATCAACGATATCTCCAGTCCCACAACTAAAAATTACGTTTAACCTCCTGATTTCATTGTAAATATCTTTTAATGGGCAATTAATATTGATATTACCTGTGGATATTTCCTGGTTTTTTAACGGTTCATTAATGGTAAGTTCACAAGTATTGTCCGATCGTTGAATAATTTGGGCGTTATAACCTAAAAAATCCAGACGAAGAGACGAGACATTATAAAGAATTACATTTTGTAAGTACGCTAATTCTTTTTGAAAATCACCAGTGATAATGCATTTTCCACCAGGTTGTAACGTGTTAAGTAAAGTGACCATTTCAATAGAGGTCTGTTTTAGTTTTTCTATACCTGGTGCTAGTGCTTCGAGGTTATTTCCTGTTGGGCTTTCAGGAAGGTCATTCATTTTTCGACGGACTAAATCACTACTAATATCATTACCAATTGATGAAACAGGGAACATTATTTTATCCTTTATAAATAATCAATAAAAATCATTATTAAAATGATCGAGTGAAAAAAAGAGAATTTGCCAACAATCTGAAGTAATGCTGGTTTTATTAAAGTGCACAAGGGGTGTTAAGATGGCTTCTTTTCGGGTGAATTTTGCACAATACTTAGAAATCGTCTCCTTAATACATTCCAGCTCTTTTTTATTGACGGCTGAGCAAGGACATTGTTCACCAAAAGGTGCAAAAGTGCCTACATCTAATGTTTGTATGATATAATCATCATGTTCTCCTGTAGAAATATCTATAATGAATGGACTCATATTTTCCGGTTGGATTCGGATCATGACAGAAGGAACATCGCCATGATAGAAATTCAATGCAGTTATTGCAGATAATACTCTCCGCAGTTCATTACTTATACTGTAAATTTTATTAACGTCATTGGTGGAGACAATTTCTGCAAACTTTCTTTTTACCGTCCAATAATCAATATTTCTATTGTGATTGTTAACCACTGCGTGCATTGGCGGGATTGAAGGGTGAAAAATATGCGCAATTGGGAAGCCTTTCATTGATGCCTGCCTTGTCATCATGACAAACAATAATAGATGCTTATTTTCCTCGCAGGGTTCTTTCGCACTATCAAAAAACGCTCATTTACCCGGCGTTACAGTAAACGAAGCAACATTCTGTGGCCTACGCCGATCAAAAGCTCTGTGAAAATTTCCCTTGTTGTCTTTGTCTGACCTTATCGCGGCGATCAGCAATTATTCGTTTTGTGATCCTCAACACAAAATGCTATTCGTCGCCTATGAGGGGAGAAGAATTTATGGAAAACGATTGCATTCACAAAATGACGTCCTGTCAGAAGAGAAAAAGTTGACGTTAATCAATTGTTCGAGATGATCAATACATGTATTCGAAATTTTAAAATATTGATAAAATAAATGTTTGTTCTCCAACAAATAGCGTGAAAAAATGTGACATGCCGCATTATTTATCACTGAAAATGGTTTATTTATAATAAAATTTGAGAACTTGCTCATTAAATTTAACTCAAATTTTGCCTGGTAATTATCCGGTAATTGCTTGAAATATGGTCTCAGCCCCTTTTTTGTATTAACCACATAACGAATGATGTTATCGCCATAAAATATGGTTATCCCCGTCATTTTTTTTGACAAAAATCAGGGTTTATGCTGATTTTTATACTTTAACTTGTTGATATTTAAAGGTATTTAATTGTAATAACGATACTCTGGAAAGTATTGAAAGTTAATTTGTGAGTGGTCGCACATATCCTGTTCATTTCATTTTGATACACTTCATGCCGTCAATGAGGTAATTAACGTAGGTCGTTATGAGCACTATTCTTCTTCCGAAAACGCAGCACCTGGTAGTCTTTCAGGAAGTCATTAGAAGTGGTTCTATCGGCTCGGCTGCAAAAGAATTAGGGTTAACTCAACCGGCCGTCAGTAAAATCATTAACGATATTGAAGATTATTTTGGTGTGGAATTAGTGGTGCGGAAAAATACCGGTGTAACATTAACACCTGCCGGTCAATTGTTACTCTCCCGTTCCGAATCCATTACCCGTGAAATGAAAAATATGGTTAATGAGATAAGCGGTATGTCTTCTGAGGCGGTGGTGGAAGTCTCATTTGGTTTTCCTTCATTGATTGGTTTTACTTTTATGTCAGGGATGATCAACAAGTTCAAAGAGGTGTTCCCGAAAGCGCAGGTTTCTATGTATGAAGCGCAACTGTCTTCGTTCTTACCGGCAATCCGCGACGGTCGACTGGATTTTGCGA
>OHAJ01001521.1_pt1 | contig 16754 bp, 8 predicted proteins | sample 1577101 | NCBI WGS metagenome assembly OHAJ01 (sample SAMEA3541531, study PRJEB24748) | human gut metagenome | biome: human gut; feature: human-associated habitat; material: faeces | place: China | collected 2012
AAAAGCCTTGTCAGCGAGAATCCCCTTGTCCGTATCTTTGCCCTTCTGGATCGCATAAAGTTCTTGCGGAGTTTAACCAGACTGTCAGCCACCACGCCGCGACTGTCGCGCTCAAAACTACGGTGACCGATGCGTTCGGGCTGGTATTGCCACAGGACAATGTGGAATACAGTGTTTCTGACGTCAATGCCTCCGTAAGCCCCGAGGGCGTGTTCCACGCCACCGAACCGGGCGTATACACTGTCAACGTGAAAGCGGCCGGATTCGAACGTCAGGCCAAGGTGACAGTAGCGCGCGCCGTCACGGAAATGCCAGAGAATCCTGCCGTGACGATCAATGCCGACAATCTTGAATATTCCCAGAATTTCAACTCACTCGGTGAGGCTGCGGAAGCGGTTCTTCCGGAAGGCTGGCGAATAGACCGCACTGATTCTCCCCGTGCTGTAGGCACGTTTGCAGGAGCGCTCGACCACACCTCATATGCAGGAGGTGTGAATCTCCCCTCAAATGCCAAGAACGGCACCTGGAACTTCGGGCCGGATGCTACGGACCGTGCTGTCGGAGGTATTACAACCGGTGTGGCCGGCGGCACGAGAGCCGTGAATGTATATGCGCATTTCCTTAACGATGGTATAAGGAAAATATCCTCTTTATCTCTGGCATACGACATCGAAAAATACCGTGACGGTAACAATGCAGCCGGATTTACAGTAAAACTCTATACTTCTCCCGACGGACGCAACTGGACAGAGGCCGGTTCTGATTTCGTGACTGAATTCGCGGCTTCCTCCGCAACAGCAGGTGCGGAAATCGTACCTATAGAGACAAGATCCGTAGAGGCCATGATGCCTGTCGATTTCGCTCCCGGTTGCGATCTCTATCTTGCCTGGAACATTTCAGTGAGAAGCGGCAGCGAATGCCAGGGCGCTCCCGCACTCGCCATCGACAATGTAGTTCTGACGGCTGTCCCCGAGCCAGTGCCGGCATATGACTGTCACATTTACATCGATGACCGCACCGGGTATGACGCAATCGGAGTATATGCCTACGGAGACAAGGAGATATGGGGCGCATGGCCGGGCCAGGCACCGATAAATGAAGAGACAATCGATAGCACTACCTATAAAGTGTTCGGACACAATGAGTCCTCGGGCAATTACAATCTGATCGTCAACAACTGGAACCGCAGCCTGCAGCTACCCGATTATCCCATAGAAGGAGGCCGCGACTATTACTTCGTCGCGACACCGGAAAAACTGACGGAAATCGTGCCGACCGGCATTGAGGAAACCGGGATCGCTTCCGAAGGAGAGCTTCGTCTGAAGGGAGACAATCTGATGTGCGAAGGAGCGGCAGGCATCGAGGTCTATACACTCGCGGGCATACTGGCCGCACGCGCCACAGGCGAGTCACTGACACTTTCGGCACTCCCCGCCGGCACCTACATCGCCTTCGCGACATCCGACACTTTCCGTTCAACCCTGCGCTTTCTGAAAAACTGACAACTCACATAATCATACTGTAAAAGGGTCGATTTATACGACCCTCTAAAATCGGCCGCTGGAAACCTCTCGTCTCCGGCGGCCGTCACATAATATTAACTTATCACTAAATCAACGTACCGTGATTTTGACTGATGTTCCGTCGACATTTACTATATAGATACCTGCCGCAGGAACTTCTACCTGTGTGTTGAGGCCACTGTAAATCACTTTACCATCAACAGTGGAAACGGTTAGATTACCTTCTGCGCCCGTAACGACTATGGTTCTGCCATTGATATTGATACCTCTGTCTTCTGAATTCACGTTACCTACTCCCACTCCCTCTTCGAAAGTTATCATAATCTCGGCATCCGCATCGATAGCACTGATCGTAAGACGGTCTTCATCCTCCAGTTCCACCGGCATTCCGTTAAGTGTGACCTCACTTACTCTATATTTGAAATCGGGAATCACGGTAATAATCACTTCCGTATCTTTCGCAAATATATCGGATTCTATATCAAGGCCGTTGATCTGTGCATGGCCGCCTTCACTGCAAGTGACGCTCACGAGATATTCGGGACCGGAGATGTTTCTGAACAGTTTCCAGCCATCCGCATGACTATACGTCCGGAATGTATGCTCGGGAACAGTAAGTAACGCATTCTCATATACATCGTCCGCAAAAGCGTCATCGGCAAGCGTGGCTGGATCTTCCGATGCCACAATCACATCGGTTATACCTGATGACTTTGCAAAGGCCCCGGATGTTATATTCCTGACATTATCGCCCAAAGTAACCGTCTTAAGCAGCTCAGCCTCACCGAAACCGCCGACATCCGAACACGTCCCTCCCACGGTCAGATTCTCGAGACGCGTCTGCGAGAACCATCCTCCATTGATATTGCGCCCGAGATAGAGATTTGTCATCGGTGAACCGGCGAATGGTCCCATGCTGCCAAGCTGCAACGGAAGATCGCTGTCATCAATGCTAAGATTCACAAGAGCCGTACAACCTCCCACTGCAGAGTTATCCATGAATGTTACCGTCGACGGTATATTGAGTTCTTCAAGCGAAGTACAGCCAAGGAATGTACAGAAGCCTACCGACGGGATGCCTGGAGCGAAAGAGACTTTCTTAAGAGCGGCGCAGCCATAGAACGCACCTGCGCCAAGGGTCTCGAGACTTTCCGGGAGAACAGCCTCTGTAATTGCGGTGCAATAGAATGCGTCTTCCCCGATATATGTCACGCCCTCAGGGAAATTAATTTCGCTCAAACTCTGACAATAATGAAAAGCCTCATCGCCTATATACTTTAGAGTGGAAGGCAATGTCACTTCCTCAACACCACCGCTTTGGTCAAATCCGCGGTTCTCAATCCTTTCAACACCTTCCAGAACAGTGATTTTCTTGCAATCGCTGAGAAACTGAAAATTGCTGATACTTCTGCATCCGCCTCCAAACGTGATCGTCTCTGTGCCATACATGCCAATTGCCGTGAAATACTCCGGCAGCTCAAGCTGCCGTCCGATATATATATCTTTGGGGTCCGTACCTGTAAAACTGTAGTCACCGATAGAAAGAGGTGCGTCACCGTCAGCAAATGTCAATATAGTCATTCCTTTGTCATTCGTGTAGTCATGGATCTGGGTAAAGCAGCTCTCCCCTATTTTAGTGACCGTCGACGGAATGACGAGTTCATCAAGCACACACATCGAGAATGATTCTTTTCCTATCTCCTCAAGACCTTCATGAAAATTCAGCGATGTCAGGGCATAGGAGTAATTATAACCCTGAATACTCTTGCACCCTCCACCCGTCGTAATCTCTTCAAGATACGTGGGGTCAAGACTGATCGGCATCGTAAGCGTACGTCCGACATACAGTTTTTTCACAGGATAATATTGAAATGACGACTGAGTGGTCTCCAGAGGTTCCTCGCCATCCTCGAATGTCATAAACTCAAGCGGAGTATAACAGCCTCCGAATGCCCAGTCTCCGATGCTTATGACCGAACCCGGTATGGTGAGCGAAGTAAGCTGCATCTGATCAAATGCACCCACCCCTATCTTTTTCAACGTCTTCGGGAGATTGAGCTCCGTAACACCCTGCGCTCCCGAGAAAGCATACATGCCTATTTCTTCTATTCCTTCTCCGAGAGTTACTGATGAAAGATTCCAGTTGTTGGCAAACGCATTGTTGCCTATGATTTTCACAGTTCCGGGCACTTTCACCGACTGCAGGGAATACAGATCCTGAAAACAGCTTGTACCAACCGACTCCAGGCCATCGGGAAGCACCACTTCCGTAAGACCCGTCGAATTGAAACCGTAGTCTCCTATACTTTTAAGGGTAGAAGGGAAAGTGATACTTGTAAGATTGCTGCAATACTGGAAGGCTCCCTCTCCTATGGATTCCAATCCTTCGGGCAACTCTATCGATGCGATCTGCGTACTGTTCAGCGACCACGTACCGAGTACGCGCATAGTGGAAGGTAGGATAACGGATGTTATACCGGAGTTGCTTAGAGCGTTTTCGCCCAGAGCCGTGACTGCATACTCCGATCCGTTGTAAGCGACACTCGAAGGAACGACAATGTCACCTTCAGCTTCAGGAGAATAAACCACCATTGCCTCATTATCGACAATTTCAAAATTCAGACTGCCGACGGCAAACTGTTCGGCCGATGCCGGCAATACCACTAATGCCTGCGACATTATTCCGGCGATGCATAATAGAGTAGAATGCTTCATAAAAATACTGGTTTAGTTGATAATTATTTGATAAATCCCTAAATTAGAAAGTATCTTATAAGCTGTGTGTATATCCTATTCGGTTGCAAAAATAGTCAAATATTTCATTTATCACAATCAATCTGCCTCCGATTCAATCAAATTTGTTAATTTTGCATCCGAAAAACATAAATTGAAATAAATATCGTCAGATTCCTCAAGAACCGGACTAGTGTAATGACCTTGCAGCAGGATATCGAAAAAGCATACTTTTATTAAAACATACTGTAAGATCGGCCGCCGGAACCCTCACGTCTCCGGCGGCCGTCATATCGTATTATGGCAGACTATTGTTTCGGATACCTTCAGATGTTGCCTAACCGTTCGCTTGCGGCTACAGGATCGAACATATGGTTATTCAGGAAATCAAACAGTTCCTTTCTGGTTTCGAACCAGCTCATATAATTATCTGCAAGATCATTTTTCTCTTTTTTTGTAAGTCCTGAATCTTTCGATACAAGTAATCTCAGATCTTCGTAAGCATACGGACCTCCGAAATCATCAATGGCATCAAGATCACTTTTCCATTTCACACACTTTGGAGTCTCGCACGGAGTGTCTGTTATCTTCTGGACTTTGACTGTGAAAATCCAGTCATCGCCGAAGTCATAGACATATTCCAACTCATCGCCTTTCTGCGCCAGATATTTGGTGAGAGGCGTCTCTCGGGCGTCATCCGTAATATAATCCAGACCTGGACCATAGGCATCATTCTCGTCCATAGGAATGCCGATCTGTAGCGAATCGTCATACGCGGACTTGTTAAACTGCCATAGATGGCAGTTTTCAAGACCTGTGACGATCTGTATGACCTCATGCAATTCCTCGAAATTGTAATTTGCCGGAATCTCTACCTCGCGCCACATCGGGGGCTTAGTCATGCCTTTCATCTGAATCTTAAGCACCAATGTCTTTTCCGCCGCGTCAGCCATAGGAGTATACGTAGTGAACGGAGTCCGTTTCCTCCCCATCCCATGTCCGAACAAGCCGAATCCACGATCTTCATTATCCCCGTCGGAATCAAACATATCCGGATCTCCCATTATTTCGAACATCTGATGCAACATCTCATATGATGCCGCATATTCTTCAGGGGTGACTCCCAGTTTGACAAGCAGCATCGTAAACATGGATTTTACTTTGTCTTCTTTGGTAATTCCGGGAATATCAGTCGTATCGGGCATGACCTCCGACATGGCGGCGAGCAGGTCGTCAAAAGGTGTATGAGTTCCACCCCCGCTGTTTCCCGAATGATCCACAACATCTTTCCTTACATTCTTGAATGCATCGGCTATATTTTTATCCGGTTTATCCTTCCTCTCTTTTGTCATAATCCTCAAATATAATTCTCATTTGGTTGATAATCTGCAAATATAACAATTATTCTCCAATAATGCTTCCGATTTTTCCAATTCCTCTTAATTTGTTAATTTTGCATCCGAAAAACATAGATTGAAATGAATATCGTCAGATTCCTCAAGGACTGGACTCTTATAATAGCAATGCTGGCAGGCATTTTCGGTTATTTCATATATATCGAGCTGCCAATCTCTCCCTCGATACATGCCATTGTCAACGATGCCGTCGGCATTATCCAGCCGATGCTTATTTTCACGATGCTCTTCCTGACATTCTGCCGCATCGATCCTCATGAACTGAGATTCCGCATGTGGCACTTATGGCTGTTGCTGATACAGTGCGGTCTCTTCCTCGCCATAGGCCTGATACTTGTGGCGATGCCTCACAGCGGCCTCCGCGTAGTGCTCGAAGGCGCCATGATATGTCTGATATGCCCTACGGCTACGGCGGGAGCGGTGATCACAAAAAAGCTCGGAGGCAACGTCAACAACATAACGACCTACACGATCCTCATAAACCTTGCCACTGCCCTCCTCATTCCGGCGCTTGTGCCGTTCGTGCATCCCAATCCTGCCATGTCGGTCGTGACATCGGCTTTACTTATTCTCGGCAAAGTCTTCCCTCTGCTCCTCCTGCCGCTTGTCACCGCAATGCTTCTGCGACGGTTCGCGCCTCATATAGCCGAACGCCTCGGCAAATATCAGGAATTGTCGTTCTACCTGTGGGCTGTCGCTCTGGCTCTGGCTCTCGCAGTCACAACCCGAAGCATCGTACACAGCGAGATAGCCCTCTCCACTCAGCTGTGGCTTGTCGCCGTATCGCTTGTCTGCTGCGCCTTGCAGTTCTGGCTCGGACGAAAGATCGGGGAACGCTACGGCGAGAAAATCACTGCCGGACAATCGTTCGGACAGAAAAACACCGTACTGGCCATATGGATGGGCTATACATTCTTCACTCCCGTCACAGCCATAGTGGGCGGATTCTACAGCATATGGCACAATATAGTGAACTCATACCAGCTCTACGAGCATAAAAAACAAAACCGCACCCCGGAGCCGGAACAGGCTGCGGAGTGCGATGATATACAGAAGGTAACTGATTGATCAGTTAAGCGTGAAGGAGAGGGTTGTCACATTGCGGCTGTCAGGACCGGCCATCACCTGGAATTCTCCCGGTTCGGCCACATAGTCGAGGTTATAGTCATAGAACTTCAGCATGTCGGGAGTAATCCTGAAATCCACAGTCTTGCTTTCGCCAGGCTTGAGATTCACGGTCTCGAAATGCTTCAGCTCCTTCACCGGACGTGCCACCGAACCGCGGACATCACGGATATAGAACTGCACGGTCTCGTTGCCTTCGCGGTCACCCGTATTGGTGACTTTGACGGAAGCCGTGACAGAACCGTCTCTGTTCATAGCAGTCTTGTCAAGATGGAAGTCGCTGTAATCATAAGTAGTGTAGCTGAGTCCGTAACCGAAAGGATATAACGGCTCGTTGGGAGCGTCTATATAGTTTGAACGATATTTCTGGAAAGAAGTATCAGCCGGATTCTTGGGTCGGCCGGTGTTCATATGGTTGTAATAGATCGGAACCTGACCCACATTGACCGGCATCGATACTGTCAGTTTGCCAGAGGGATTCACATCACCGAACACCACATCGGCTATGGCGTCCGCCGCCTCGGAACCTCCGAACCAGACATTGAGGATGGCGGGTACATTTTCCGACTCCCATGTCATGACAGTGGGACGACCGGAGAAGTTAAGCATGACGACAGGTTTGCCGGTGGCCAGCAGGGCTTCGAGAAGACGGCGCTGCGTCGCGGGAAGAGTCAGATCCGTTCTTGACGAAGACTCTCCGGCCGATTCGGATGCCTCGCCCATGGCGGCGACGATCACATCCGCATCGGCCGCCACACGCAATGCCTCGTCAAGGAGTTCCTGCTCTGTGCGGGGATCTCGCATATCATGGCCGAAAACCGTACAAGCGGCTTCAAGCGCCGGATCCTCATAGAGATTGGAGCCTTTTGCATAGACCACTTCCGCCTTCCCTTTCAGGGCATCCTCGAACCCCTGGCGCAGGGACTTGTATTTTCTGGCGTCGGCGGCCACGCTCCATGTGCCGGGCATATTGACGGCACTGTTGCCCATCGGGCCTATCAGGGCGATCTTTCCTTTCTTGGCAAGGGGAAGAATGTTACCCTCATTCTTCAGAAGGACAAACGATTTTGCCGCGATGGCACGTGCGACGGCACGGTTGGCTGCCGTATATATGTCTTTCTTCTCGCGTGCCACATCGTTATATTTATAAGGATTCTCGAAGAGCCCGAGCTTATATTTCGCTTCGAGAATGCGACGCACGGCCTTGTCGATATCATCCATCGACACCTTGCCTTCCTCCAGACTCTTCTTGAGTGTGCCGATGAAACCGAAAGCGCACATATCCATATCGGTTCCGGCCTTGAGCGTGCGTACGGACGCTTCGGGAAGATCCTCGAGTCCATGCACCGCCACTTCTCCTATCGAACCGTAATCGGTCACCACAAAGCCGTCGAAATTCCATTGCTTGCGGAGCACATCGTCAAGAAGCCATTTGTTTTCAGTGGCCGGAATACCGTCCACAAGATTGAACGAAGACATCACCGATCCGGCTCCGGCATCGACAGCAGCCTTATAGGGTTCGAAATATTCATTGTACATGCGGTAGCGGCTCATATCTACAGTATTGTAGTCACGGCCGGCCTCGGCTGCGCCATAGAGAGCGAAATGCTTCACACATGCCATCACGTTGTCAGCGGCGCCGAGATCCTTGCCCTGATAGCCGCGGACCATGGCCCTGGCTATCTCGGAGCCGAGATACGGATCCTCGCCGGAACCTTCCGACATACGCCCCCAGCGGGGATCACGGCTTATGTCGACCATCGGACTGAAAGTCCAGCATATGCCCCCGGCCGACATTTCCGATGCGGCCACGCGGGCCGATTTCTCGACAGCGTCCATATCCCACGTGCATGACAGGCCGAGAGGTATGGGAAAGACCGTCTCGTAACCGTGAATCACGTCCATACCGATAAGCAGGGGAATGCCGAGACGTGATTTCTCGACGGCTATTTTCTGGAGATCGCGGATCTTTTCCGCGCCTTTGATGTTGAATGTTCCGCCGACCTGGCCACGGGCCACAGCAGCGCCGATATTGCTGTTGATGGTCTGGCCGGTGACTATATCGTCGGAGGGCGGAAGATTAAGCTGGCCGAGTTTTTCGTCAAGAGTCATGCGTGACATAAGTTCGGTTATGAACTTGTCCATCTTCTCTTGCTCGGCCTTTGTTGAGGGAATCGCCGCGGAGGCCATCGATGAGGAAAGAAGAACCGTGGCTGTGAACGTTACAATGTTTTTCATTTCAGATTGAATTTGACGGTGGTCTTTATATTGTCGGAAGCTGGCCCGACTGAGGCGACAAACTGTCCGGGTTCTGCAACCCATTCATGCTTGTCGGCATCGAAGTAGGAAAGCGCCTCGCGGTCGATTGTTATCTTCACATCGCGTGTCTCGCCCGGCTCGAGGAATACTTTTGCGAAACCCTTGAGCTCCTTGACAGGACGCATCACTCTGCATTTCGGATCGGTTATGTAGAGCTGCACTACTTCCGCACCGGCCACAGGCCCCGCGTTGGTCACAGGCACAGTGAAAGTCAGCGTGTCATCGGCGCCCATCTCGCTCTTGTCGGCGGTGGCTTTGCCGAATTTGAAATCGGTGTAGCTCAGGCCGTGGCCGAATGCGAACAGAGGCTTGATCTTCTTCGCGTCGTGCCAGCGGTAGCCTACAAGCAGACCGTCCGTATATTCGAGATCGACGATATCGGAATCGGCACGTTTCACGCCGGGATAAGCTCCAAGCGCATGCACGCCGTTGTCAGCCAGTCTCACGGGGAATGTGAAAGGCAGCTTGCCCGAAGGATTCACATCGCCGAAAAGAACGTCCGCTATGGAATTTCCGGCTTCCGAACCGAGGAACCAGGCCTGGACTATGGCAGGCACCTCGCGGACCCAGGGCATAGCCACGGCATTGCCGCTCACATTGACGACAACCAGATTGCGGTTGGCACGCGCAAGAGCCCGGATCACATCATCCTGCGCATAGGGAAGTTCAAGTCCGGCACGGTCGGAGTCCTCGCAATCCTGCCCCGCACTCTTGTTGAGACCGCCGACAAAGATCACGTAGTCGGCATTTCCGGCCTTTGCGACAGCTTCCGCTATAAGTTCCGCGGCGCTGCGGCTGTCCTGGAGATTCTGACCGGTGACTACACCGTTGTATTCGCCGGTAACATCACCCACGTAACCGCGTACCCATTCCACATCCATACCGCATGCCTCTGCGGCGGAACGTATTCCTGCAAGCGGCGAGATCTCATGCTGGACCTTGAGGGAGGAGCTTCCTCCGCCCACTGTCATCATCTTGACTGCATTCTCTCCGACTACAAGGATCTTGCCTCCTTTTATCTTGCGGACAGGGAGGACTCCACCCTCGTTGCGAAGGAGAACTATACCCTCGTCTCCGATATTGCGTGCAGCCGCGTAATGCTCCTCGCTGCACATCGATCCGTCGCCTTTGGAATAGTCCATGGCCGTGCGCATCATCAGACGCAGCACGCGGCGTGCCTTTTCATCCAGTTCCGCAGTGCCGACCTCCCCTTTTCTTATGAGTTCCATATAAGGATCGGCCATATAATAGTTGGCGTATGCGTTGCTCGCTCCGTTTGAAAGTCCGTTTGTCCAGCTTCCGAATTCCAGATCGAGTCCGTTGCTGATAGCCTGACGTGTGTCATGGGTTCCGCCCCAGTCGCTTATCACGGCCCCGTCAAAACCCCACTCTTTCTTTAGAATATCGTTGAGCATGCGGCCGTTATGGCACAGATGCTCGTTATTGTACAGATTGTACGCGCCCATGATCGACCATGCGCCGCCTTTCTGCACCGCCGCCTTGAAAGCCGGAAGATAAATCTCATAGAGCGTGCGGTCATCGAGTATCACATTGGTGGTATGACGGTTCACCTCGTTGTTGTTGAGAGCGAAATGCTTCACACAAGCGGCCACTCCACAACTCTGAAGGCCCTCTACATAAGGCACAACCATCACCGAAGCGAGATAGGGATCCTCGCCCATATATTCGAAATTGCGTCCGTTGACGGGCGTACGGTATATGTTGACACCGGGTCCGAGAATCACATCCTTGCCCCGATAGCGGGCTTCTTCGCCAAGCGAACGTCCGTAGAGGCGTGCCAGTTCCGGATTCCATGAGGCGGCAAGACAGGTAAGCGCCGGAAAAGCCACACATGAATCATTTGTCTGGCCGGCCTGCTCCCATTCGTCCCAGAGGACATCAGGACGCACGCCGTGGGGGCCGTCATCTGTCCACAGATCAGGAAGTCCGAGACGCGGCACACCGCGAGAACTGAACTTGGACTGAGCATGTATGATATCTATTTTCTCCTGCGTGGTCATGCGGGAGAGTGCATCCTCGACACGCTCGTCAAGTGGCCTGGAGGCATCACGATAGACGGGCAGCGGGGATGTCTGTGCGGACATGGCCGTCACTGACATAACGGCACAGGCCGTCATGACAAAGATTTTATTCATATCGTAGATTTTAGGTTAATTATCGATTTTTTGCGCTTTACCGGATCAGTCACATTTCAGACTGATCGAACGAATATATGATTTCTGAGGCGTACAGTTCTCAAAACGGCAGTTGCGGATGAATTCCTCCATCGCCGCACGGGCCGCCGCACGGTCAGTCTTGAGTTCGCGCAGATCCGCATAGGAAGTTCTCGGACCTTCGGCAAACTCCACTACCTTGTCCCAGCCCGCAGGACGCGCGATGCCCATCATGCAGGAATCGTCAAGCTTCTTGTAAGGCCAGAACGTATATCCGATATTATTGTCCTCGAGTGTCTTTACGAACGAGGCCTGCCACTCGTCGGTGTTGTGTCCTATCTCGCCCATATACATCGGAAGACCGGTCTTGTCGCGGAACGCGATTATCGAGCCGATGGCCTCCGGAATCGGATCACCGCCATAGCGGTGACACGTATACATCAGTTTATTGTCGTATGTCCAGTCGGTGAAAGGCTCGAAATTGCCGTTCCATTGCGAACCGCCAAGAAGTATGATATGATTGTTGTCATGTTTGCGGATCTCCGCCACAGCCATCTTCTGCACCGCCTCCAGCTTCGAATTGAGTTCCTCCTTGTTTTCAAAATAGTGCGCGATCGGCTCGTTGATCAGCTCATATCCGAGTATCACGGGCTCGTTGACATATCGGGCCGCGATGCGCCCCCAGATGTCGCAGAACTTCTTCTGCGCGCGCCCGCTCTCGAAAAGCCAGGGATATCCGTAGCTGTCGTCTATGTTGTCGCCGGTCTGTCCACCGGGAGCGTCATGCATGTCGAGAATGAGATAAAGTCTGTTGGCGCGGCACCATTCCACCACACTGTCTATGCGTTCGAAGCCGTCATGTCCCGACGCGCGGCCCATGTAATCCTCGTCCGTGAACAGTTTGTAATGGAACGGCAGGCGTATGGTATTCGCTCCTGTCGAAGCTATGAAATCTATGTCGGCACGGGTGATATAATTATCCTTGAAAGCCTCCCAGAAATCGGCGGTGGCATCCTCGCCTACAAGCTGACAGAACATTTCGTTGATAAACCGGGGAGAGTTGGTCTTGGAAAAACCGAACATATACCCTTCCGGATTAAGCCAGTTGCCAAGATTCGTACCACGGATGAAAAGCTTCTCACCCGAGGGTGTGACAAGGTCTTTACCCGACACTTTCACAAATCCATCTCCGTCGGCAGCCGAGGCCCCGTTAAAGCCAGCGGCTCCGACAAGAAACAATATAAAACTAATAATCACTTTTTTCATGATGGTCTGATGAATTGAGAATTAATGCGGAGTCTTGCTCCTGATAGTCTACTTCTGCTGGAAAACGCGGATATAGTCTACCTCCATGGTGGCCGGAAGGCATTTCTCGTCGACACCCTGCGCGCCGCCCCAGTCACCGCCCCAAGCGAGATTGAGGATCGGATAGAAAGCACGGTTGAAGGGCCATGTCGATATGTTGCCTTTTCCGTCATTGGCAAAATCAAGGAGAAGTTTGTCATCGATATATGTACGGATATAATTCTCAGTCCACTCAAGCCTGTAGATATGGAAATCATCCTGCGCTCCCTGCGTGAGACGTTCGGCGGTCTTCTGTGTGCCTTTGGTGTGGTTGTAGGCCTCGCAGTGGATCGACGATGAAGTGTAGTTCGGATTGTAGCCCACTTCTTCCATTATATCGATTTCTCCGCATTTGGGCCACGGAGTCACGCTCCAGTCGTTATTGACAGGCATCATCCAATAGGCCGGCCATGTGCCTTTGCCTTTGGGCAGTTTGATGCGTGCCTCGAAAATACCGTATTTCCATCCGCTGTTGACCTTGGCATATATGCGGCCCGAACAGATCTTGCCGTCGGAAGCCTTGAAGCAGTTTATCTTGAGCGTACCGTCACTTACCTCCGTCACAAGCTTGCCGTCGTAGGAGGTATTGACATAGGTCTGCAATTCGTTGTTGACCCATCCCGGTCCCTGCACCTCGTGTGTCCAGTCGGAGCGATTCAGCTCGTCGCCGGTGAACTCGTCGTTCCAGACAAGTTCATAACCGTCCGGCACCTTGATAGTCGGATCTACCGGTTCGGGAGTTTTTCCTTTCTGGGTTATCTTGACCTGCGCGCGGGCCGATCCGCTGAGCACTGTTATCATGCCCGTACGGTCGTCGCGTGCGGAATTGGGTTCTATCTTTATGTCCACTTTACCCTCTTTCGACAGAGTGTTGGACTTGGTCAGTCTTATCCAGGCCTCGGAAGCCACGGCATCCCATTCGCCCGGAGCTGTAAATGAAACCGACGCGTCGCCGCCTTCGGAACTGAAATCAAATGATTCGGCCGACAGGGTTATCGGCCCTGCAGGAACGGAATTCCCGCCGTTGTCGTCATCGCCACCTCCGCATGAGATCATGAGAAGGGGAAAAATAAGTGATGCTATAAACACTGAGATATATTTCATCTGTGCGTCAAATTGTTGTGTCACCCGCTTATATGCGGATATCAGGTATGAGGATTCGAGTAGAGATTTATAAAGAAATTTGGGCGGGCGTACGGACGCGTGGCCCGCGCGCCCGCCCGGTCTGGTTCTCTCACTTAGGTTAGTCGTGATGCAACCGGTATGATTTAATCATGATGTTTCTGAAGTATGATCTTGCTGACCTTGACTTCCGTACCGTCGGGATTGCCGCCGAAATCGAAGAACATCGACACCGCATGCATGGCTTCGGGAGCCTTCACCTTGCTGAACCATATCTTGGTCGAGCCGGCGGGCACGGCTTTCTCCTCGGCGAAGAAGAAGTTGTTGTCGCGTTTGCCTTCGTCGGTATCGTCATAGTTGGTCTCTACAAGCTTGAACATCACGGCTGCAAGATCCACGTTGGACTCGACCATGCACATGAAGTCATACTCGACCTCAGGATCGTCGATCACGATGTCGGTGTCAAGATGGCATTGTGCCTGCCAGCGCTCGAATGTAGCCGACGGAAGAGTGAAGGTATAGCCGCCTTCGCCGTCGTCACTGAAACCGGGATCCGCGATCTGGGCCCAGCCCGGAGCGTAATAGAAGCCTGCGGTATAGTTCACGTTATAGAAGAGATTGTCGGCGCTTGCCCAGTCCACCCATACGGGTTCCGGCTCGGAGGGAATCTCGGGAAGTACTGTGCCGTCGTCGTCGGAATGCTTCTTGAGCACGATGTTCTCGATGATGATCTCGATACCTGCGGGATTGCCGCCGAAGTCGAACGTGTAAACGAGATTGTTCATGTCGACAGCTGCCTCGAGGTCAGTGAAGAAGAATGCGGCAGGTTCGCCTGCGGTGAGGTTGATCTTCTGCTGTGCGAAGAAAGAATGACTGTCGTCATCGTCACCGTCGGGATGGATCTTCATGGTGATGTTGTTGATGTCCTGACTGGCGGTGAATATTACGGAACCGTCATAATGTTCGCCCTGCGGCAGACTTATGTCTGTGCCTACGTGCATCTGAGCCTGCCACTGGTCGGTGGTTGCCTCGGGAAGAGTCAGAGTGAAGGTGTCACCGTCGAACGAACATGCGGGATCCGCGATCTGAGCCCAGCCCGGAGCATACCAGAAGCTGTTGATCTGGCGGTTTGCCTTTCTCCAGAGGTTGAAGTCACTGTCGTATACATATCCTCCGAAACCGTTCATCTGGGTTTTGTCGATATGGAATGTCTTGGTGATCGTACCCTGGCTTATACCGTTGCCGTTGCCGATCTTGACCTCCACACTGTAATCGCCGGCCTTGCGATAGAAACGGTTGAACGACATGGTTGACGAGTATGACTTGCCGTCGATGATCCAGACAGGATAGACACCCTTGCCTGTGAACTCGAAATAGGCTGTATTGGTGGCCTGATCGACTGTGATCTGCACGTCGTCGACATAAGCCGATGCCTCGGGAACGCCGTTGATGTCGACATTATAGTAGTCGTCTTCCGAGCATGATGTCATCAGCACAGGCGCCGACAGGGCCATCATGGCCACGAAAAGTGATTTGATATGCTGTTTCATGATTTCCGGTTATTAATAGGGGTTTTGTGTGAGTGTGCCCTGTGAGCGGTCGATCTCGCTCTGCGGGATGGGAAGGTGCTTCTTGTTGGCTGACCAGCTGTTGGTGCGGTAGCCATACTGGTCGGGAACGAGAACTGAAGCCGCCTTGTCTGTACGGATAAGGTCCCAATAGCGTTTGCCCTCACCCACGAATTCAAGACGACGCTCGTTGATGATGTTGTCGATTGTGGGGTCGAGTTCTGAAACAAGACCTGCGCGGTGACGTACGTCATTCAGGTAACGGCGTGCCTCGGCCGAGCTGCCCCCTGTGGCCACAAGAAGTTCGGCTGCGTTGAGCAGAGTCTCCGAATAGCGGTAGATACGCCAGTTATTGTTATAGTTGAGCTCTCCTGAAGCTACCTGTCCGGCATTGCCGTCGGCACGTGCGGAATATTTCTGCAGGAAGAAGCCGAAATCCTGATAGCGTTTGTTGTATGTTCCGTCGAATGCGCGTACATCCCAGCAGGTTGCATCGCGACGCGCGTCATCGGCAGAGAACATCTCGTAAGTCTCGAGACGCAACGGGCAGAAGCCCCAGCCTGTGTTGTGGCCGTCCTGACCGCTTGGCCAGTTGTTGGGGCTGATAAGAGTAGGGAGGACCGTTCCGCCCGCGAGAAGAGGCGATCCCCAGTCGCGCGATGCGTTCTCTGAAATATAGTTGATCTCATAGATTGACTCATCGCACCATTCTCCGGACTCCTCGAAGATTGAGGCATAGTCATTGGCAAGACTGTAATCGGGAGAATCGATAATCTCCTTCATATACTTGAGAGCTGTGGCGTAACGCTCGGTGTCGCGCTGGTACATTACAACCTCGGCATAAAGCATGTAGGCCATGGCGGTTGTGATGCGGCCATAGGTGGCGGCGTTACCCTTGAACGGAAGAGCCTTGAGGGCGATAGCATCCTCTATATCCTTGACCATGTATCCGTAGAGTTCATCGGCGGAAATCTGCGGGGTAACATAAGGCTCGGTAAGATTCTTCTGATAATAAGGAACATTGCCATAGAACTTCCAGAGCCAGTTGGCATAAAAGGCACGGAGCACATATGTCTGCGCTTTCCACGAGGCTATGTCGGCGTCTGTCGCACCCTCGATCTCTGACTCGAGATATCCGAGCACGTCGTTACAGCGCTTGATACCGCTGAAGCCGTCGATCCAAATACTGGTGATGACTTTGAGCGGCGTAGCCTCGTAATTGGCCATGAGATGCCAGTTCTGGTTGTCGTTCTTGTCTGCGCCTCCCACCCAGAAATCATCGGCCATGATATCTGACATCAGAGTGAAGGGTTCATAGTTGCCCATGCTCCAGTCAGTCCAGTGCATGGGGTCGTAGGCTGCTATGACAGCCTCTTCCAGGTGTTCCTTGGTCGAGAAGTACTCGGAGGCATCCTCCTGTGTCGGAGAGGT
>OHAJ01001522.1_pt1 | contig 16752 bp, 9 predicted proteins | sample 1577101 | NCBI WGS metagenome assembly OHAJ01 (sample SAMEA3541531, study PRJEB24748) | human gut metagenome | biome: human gut; feature: human-associated habitat; material: faeces | place: China | collected 2012
AAGACTGCCAAACTGGTAATCTATTACAGGAGCATTTTTTTGAATCCCTTCTGATACTTGGTAATGGTCGGCGTATACCATGCCGGCAACACTGTCTTCTGCAATGCGGGTCATGCGTTCGAGGGCAAACATGCCCAGTTTTAGTGTAGTGTACTTAGTATAAAACAGTGTGTAGTCGGCATCGGAGTGGGCAGCTATTATGCGCATGGTTGCAGTGGAATTGAGTGCCGGCACGTGCAGAATCCGGCATCCCTGGAGAGGAACTTCCGTGTCTTCCGTTACTAACAAATATATATCTTTTACCAGGTTTGACGATTTCAAACCCTGTATTGTCTTTTCGGCCTGTGCTGCATCTGCAAAAGGGATGAAGCAATTAATTGTAGTTTTCATATTTCAGTTTTATATATTTTTATTTTTCTTATTCTTTTGGTTCTTTCCACTCTAACAGTCCGGTTTCTCCACTGGTAGCCGTGAATAATACCTGATGGCGATTGATAGGGACAACGGTATTAATCAGAGAGTTACCGATTTTGTACTTCCATAGAACTTTGCCTGTTAATGGCTCCAGTGCAAAGATAAGCCCTCCTTTCGTACTGCCGAACATTACTCCGTCTTTTTCGACTTGCATGGAAGGAGCATGCTCATAACGAAAGCCGACATTGGAGCTCCATAACTGGTGTGGCTTGTCTCCTTGGGTAGAGTAGCAGACGATGCTGTCATTCATTGTCTTACTGTATACCCGTTTTTTATCGGCAGACAATCCGATTGTTTCGCGTACGGTAGACTGGTAAGTACGCCATATGGTCTCTCCTGTTGCCAAATCGATGGCAGTCATGGCACGTTGCGGGTCAGTGATAAATACTTTGCCTTCTGCGGCTACCGGCCATACGGCTGCGGGTGAGAAGTGCATGCGCGTTAAACCGCCTGTCCACTTCCATAATTCCTTGCCGTCTGCCTTATTCAATGCATAGAGGGTATTGTCCCAGGCACCGAAGATCACTTTGTCGGCTGTTACCAGTGGTTTGGTTTCAATGTATCCTTTCACACCGGTATATGCCCAGATTACTTTACCTGTATGGATATCAATTGCACGGAAAGTAGAATCGCTGGCACCAATGTAGGCAATTCCATTTTCAATGGTTACCGCACCCAGTACCGGGCTTTTTGCTTTTACAGTCCACAGCAGTTTTCCGTCTTTGCTGTTCAGACCGTAGATGTTACGGTCGGCAGAACCGAATACGACTACACCGTCTGCCGCAGCCGGAGTGCCTACAATGCGTTTGCCGGATTGGAAGTTCCATAGTTTCTTTCCATTCTTCAAGGCATAGCAAGTCAGATAACCCATATCGTCTCCGACGAACACTTTTTCTTTTTCTACTGCAGGTGAACAATAGATGCCTGCACCGGTTTGTACTATCCACTGTTCTTTCACATTCGGGTATTCTGTGTTGACTGAAAAATCGGGGTATTTCTCTGCTTTTCCATTACGATCATAATAGGGCTGAGCCAGCGAGAAAGCAGCCCATTGTTTTTTCGATTCGCCGATGCGTTGAGTGTAGACGAGGATCGAATCTTTCGTTATATCATAGATACCATATCCCGGTTTTCCATCTTTATCACGCAGGTTGCTGCGCATCAAAATACCCGGAATGCCATCATAACGCAAATCCCGGTTACGGTGATAGTGCCCGCCGATGAACAGACGAATGTTATAGGGGCGTACTGCATCTGTTACTTCATACCAGTTATCCACATCTCCGTCCAGTAACGGATAGTGTGTGACGAGTATAACCGGTTTGTCTTTTCCAAACTTATCCATTTCTTCCGTCATCCAACGGATGTCCTGCGGAACGACATGTCCGTAAGCCATACGCATCAACGGGCCGGAGTTGAAACCCAGAAACAGGATGCCTTTATGCTTGAATTCAAAGCGTTCGCCGCCGAATATCTCACCGAAGGCAGTACAACCGGAGTCGCTCCATTTGGTTTCATGGTTACCGAGGACCACGTAATACTTTGCTTTCAGTAAATCCAATGTCTCTTTGACTTTCAGCATAGTGGCACGGTCGCCTTCTTCAGTGATATCGCCCGTAACCAAAACAAAGTCAATACTGTCTGTCGCATTTATTTGCGCGACGGAACGTAGCAAGTCTTCCGTCGGGTTGGGATTGTTGGGGCTGAAATGGATGTCCGTTATTTGTGCAAAACGGAATGTGCCATGTTGTGCCTGTACCGCGAACGGTAGCAGGCACCCCAGCAGGAACATTATTAAAAGTCTTCGCTTCATAGATGATGATTGGTTTTAGTATATTATTGTTTGAATGAATCTGTTTTTTCACTGAAGAATGTCAGGATGGCATCCATTAACATTTCTCTTTCAGAGGCGGTGCGTAATGCTTCGAACGGGAAAGCCAGTATGCAAGTCTTGTAGTCGCCTTTGTAAGCTACTCCGGCACTCAGGTTGTTTTCCGAATAGCGCATAACGGTGTATGCATCTTTGGTTGCCGGTTCGATGGCATCCGGTGATTCTACCACATAGCTGTCTGCATTCAGTTCATTATGGTATGTATAGTTGCCTGAAAGGGCGGGGAACGGTGAAGCTACACATTTCACCTTACCCTCTGTAGCTGCCTGCCCCACGCGCCATTTATATTTCAGGACTTCTGTTGCAAATTTCTTATCGGACTCCTGAGTCGGGGCAAGTCGATTGTCCCAAAGGTCGGTTCCTACATAAGCACCCGAGACGAAGATGTTTCCGCCTTGTCCGCAATATGCGGTGATAGCTTCCTGCATGGGTTGGCTGAATGTTTTGAACTCTAACGGCTTCACACCGCCACGTCCCATTTTGGTCTGACATTCTTTACCCAATATCAGGTCTACATACTTATAGTCGTTCAGGTTCATAGTTTTATTTTCCACACTTTCATCGCTGCAAGATATGAAAGAATATCCGGCTTTCAAAATAGCGGCTCCATGAATAGCGGGATAATCGAATGTGTTTCCGGCGATTACTTTATCTTCGTAATTGCCATAGCTGTCTCCGAAGCCGGAAGCATCGTCGTCCATCCATGGAATGGAACGGCGGTATTCTTTCATCTTACCGATGTAGCTGATATCTTTCAGATAAGGTACGCCGTGGTCCAGATCATCTAAGAAACCGGCAAGTAAAGTATCACCGGGAGCAGGTGCAACAAAATCAGCCGGAGCACTGATGCGGTCGAAGCCGTTTACTATCAGCACGATATCTGAGTGATTAGCGTTTGTTTGCTTATCACTCATCGTTAATCGCTTATAACTATTAAGTGCACGTCCTGCAGAGAGTATTTCGGACGGGAAACTTTCTCCGCCCTTGTTGACGGCAGTTACTTTATAGCTGCATACCATGCCGGCAGGGAGGGCAGTGCGATAGGTATTCTTATCTACCAACACACCATTGTCGAAATCGCCATCTCCGATGCGGGTATAAACTATATATTTTTCAGCATTTGCCGTTGGCTCCAGTGGGTCGGCTACGGGTTGCCAGGTCAACTCTATTTCATTCTCGCCTACCATTTTCAATGCCATATTGTCGACAGGTAACGGCTGAACAATATAATCCATGTGGTATTGCGAGCAAATGAATTGCAGCATACCTTTATAGATTGCACGGCTTACCGTAAAACGGAAACGTGGATCTAAACCATAACGCATGTCTGCAAAGTTCTGGTGAGAAAGTAATTCCAGTAACATAGTGGGGACACGGGGTACACGTGCTTCGTAGTAGGATTGGTTCCACATACCGCGGCGTGTCCAATCCGGTTCGTATAGGCTGCGGATATCCCGTACGATATTTGACTGAATCAGGTCTGTCATGTCGTGTGCCAGATAGCGGGATGCTCCGTTGGCGTATTCTTCATTGTAAACGTTGGTATAGTAGATACCCAGTGTTCCGATGATGGAATCGTTTAGCGTGGTTCCTGCATCTGAATGGAAGGCGAAAGCCATATCTACCGGGATATTCAGTCCTTGTTCTGTCGGGTTAACCGTAGAACCACCGGCAAGGTAATTCACCCAGATACCACGACATTTGTAATCGTCTGTATAGTCATTCTTACCTTGACTGTCGGAATAGACACTGTCCGGAATACCTGCCCATTGAAGCCAGTAGCGTGCTGCCTCGCAGAAACGGGGATAACCGCTTATCTCATACGGGTAATTTATCTTCGGCATTTCTTTATGCACTATGGCAGCATTGCCGTCCGAACTTTTAATATTCTCTGTGGCACCTGCATCAGAGATACGGCGTGCTATATTTCCCATACCACCTCCGATTTTTACGGCATCAGCGGTAACGATACGTCCGGCTTTATCAGAACGATTGCTTAAAACAACTTTTCCGGCATCGCTTTTTCCGGCATCAAAACCAAATGTACCCAGATAAATCCAGGTGCCGCCACCCATCTGTTGGTTCACTTTGAATTGGGATACTCCTCCTTTGTGATAAACGGTATAAAGGGCATCGTCTGTACTGTTTGGCAATGATTTATAGGATACATAAACGGCGTACTGTCCGGTTGACGGAAGTTCAGGAATCCATTCGGCAGTGCTTTCTTTCTCTTTCTTACCTTTTACCGTCTCAACTGTGCGGAAAGTTCCTTCACGGAATGGGTTCTCAAAATTGATATATTGATCGCGCAGATGGGCGAAACCTTCACCAGTACCTTGCATCCAGTTCTTATCGCCTGTCTTTTCTGTATAAACGGAACGGGAGTGAAGGCAACCGTCATTGTCTACAACAACTTCTGCTATTTGACTATCCCGTTCACGGGGTATCAGCACATTAGCTCCTGCATTCTCCAACATGGGAACCAGGAAAGGCAGTACATAACTTTGCGTATATAAATCTTCCACCGTCTGGAAGATGCGGGCGCGTTGCCATTCCCAACGTGTCAGTTTAGGCTCATAATAGAAGCCGTGACTCTGCCACAAGGCAATGTGACGGTTCTTTAAGCCATTTGTAGGGGTATAGGGGGTAGAAAGGGCCGTTACTAAGGGTTTTGTTCCGGCAGGATTGAATGTTTTGGCTTTTTTGTCCTTTTTACTGCGTAATGCTTGGGGGATTAATTCTTCAATGCTACGCTTATTCGTGCGGATTTGCAGGTTGTACTTCGAAAACTCTGCCGGAAGCAGTGCCTGCACACCTTGGTAAATCTCTGTCACATTATCTTCCCGGAAAGGAATATATGCACAGTTCATGTTAGCAAACAATTGCAACGTATTTCCTTCAATGGAAACAGAGTCAATCCGGATGCGTCCTACGGAAACCTCTTTCCGTGCAGTTGCGTCCAGAAACTTACCGATTTTCTGGCGGACATCCGTCGGAAGCTCTTGCGCGCCTCCCGTCTGGGGGATCAGGGAGGCGGTGAGCAAAGTGAACAAAAAATGAAGTCTTACATTCATGGATGATGTATTAAGTTAATTATTAGTTCTTATCTTTTCTGATCAGCAGACAGAGTCCGATAAACGTGAACAGAGCGTTGAATATCAACAGTTCGTAGCTGAATTGATACCCATTGAACCAGGCTTCCGAATTCTTTTGCAGGATGAAGCAAAGGATAGGGGAGAGGATGGCTACCAATGGGATATATTTATCGCGAACCTGCTGTTTCATGAATATACCGAATGCGAATAATCCGAGGATGGGACCGTATGTGTAACTTGCCAGTATATATACGGCATCGATCACACTTGTGTTATTCAATAGGTTGAATACGAATATCGTGATACCCATAATTACAGCCATACCGATATGTACCCGCTTGCGTATCTTTACGATTTCTTCTTCCGTCCTGCCTTTTGTCCCGAGGATATCTACTGTGAAGGAAGTTGTTAAAGCTGTCAGTGCTGAGCCGGCAGCGGAATAAGCCGAAGAAATAAGTCCGATGATAAACAGGATACCTACAATTGCAGGGAAGTAGTTACCGGTGGCTATCAACGGGAAGAGTTCATCGCTCTTTTCTACCTGAATACCCTGGTTATCAGCAAAGATGTAAAGCAATACCCCCAGCATCAGGAACAGCAGAATTACGAAGAACTGTGATATAACACTCGTAATCATATTTTTCTGTGAATCTTTGAAGTTCTTGCAGCTGAGGTTACGTTGCATCATGTCCTGATCCAGTCCTGTCATGGCAATCATTGTGAATGCCCCGGCAAAGAATTGTTTGAAGAAATATTGTTTACTGTTTATATCGTCAAAGAAGAAGATGCGTGACATGTCACTATCGGCAATTGTACTGATCATACTGCTAAGCGATAGATTAAGATCGGAAGCAATATAACTGATGCAAAGAACTACCGATACCACCAGGCAGAATGTTTTGAGTGAATCTGTCCAGATCAGGGATTTTACTCCACCCCGGAACGTATAGAGCCATACTAATGCTACGGTAATAGCTACATTCAAAATGAAAGGTAATCCAAACGGTTCGAATACCAGCAGTTGCAGTGTCAAACATACGAGGAACAAACGTACTGCGGCTCCCAGCATCTTAGATATGAAGAAGAACCATGCACCTGTCCGATAGGAAGACATACCAAAACGATTCTCCAGATATTCATAGATGGACACCAAGTTCATCCGATAGAACAGTGGCGTCAATACGAATGCAATGATTAGTTGTCCCGCAACAAATCCCAATACCATTTGCAGATAACCAAAACTACTGGCAGCTACCATGCCCGGCACTGATACATACGTCACTCCGGAGATGCTGGACCCAATCATGGCAAATGCCACAACATACCAGGCCGATTTACGGTTACCAACGAAGAAACCTTCATTGTCGGCTTTTCTACCGGCTATGTAGGATATAGTGAACAGTATCACAAAATAAGCGGCAATGGTGATAATAACGGATATCGGGCTCATACTATTATTTTACGATTGGACAATTTATATCGGTAATAAACTTACTCTTCATAAAGCAAATATGGTTTACGTTGTGCCTTGAACTTTTCAACATCACCTTTCCACATGGCTTTAATTTCATCAGCACTTTTTCCTTCTTTAATCATTTTCCGTACATAATCTCTTCCCACTAACAACTCAAAGAACGGGCGGAAGAAATGGTCATCCAGATTCAAGTTACGGTAGGCGTCAATGACATAGGTTAAATCTACTCCTCGCTTCCAGATTTCCTCATCGCTCATATTGCTCAGATCTACGCCATGGCATAGTTTATTCAACTGAGGCGGATTCTTTGCTCCGGGAATACTTCTTGGAGTGAAGCTATAATTATATCCGGTCATATTGGGATGTCCATACACCTGAAATGGCAGTGAAGTCCCTCTGCCTAAGCTGACAGGTGTTGCTTCAAAGAAACAAGTAGACGGATATAAATATATTGACTTCATATTCGGCAGATTAGGAGATGGAGGAATTGGCAACTGATACCTTGTCTGGTGTGTATAGTTCTTACACTTGATAACAGCTAAATCACATTTGCGTGAACCGGGTAACCAGCCTTCTCCATTTACCATTAATGCAAGTTCCCCTAATGTCATTCCGTGTACAATAGGAATCGGCAACCATCCCACACCTGATTTATATTTCATATCCAGAATCGGTCCGTCTACATAATGTCCGTTTGGATTGGGGCGATCTAACAATAAGACTTTTTTATTATATTCCGCACAAACATCCATTAGCCTGCACATTGTTATATAATAGGTATAGAAGCGTAGCCCTACATCTTGTATATCTATTATTAATATATCGAACTTTTGCATTGAATCCTTACTTGGCTTCTTATCTTTACCTTCATAAAGTGAAAGGATAGGTACACCCGTTTTTGAGTCTACTGAACTGGATACGTGTTCTCCTGCATCTGCATTTCCACGGAATCCATGTTCCGGTGAAAAAATGGCAACTACATTGAACTTATTTTCTAAAAGGACATCCAATAAATGTTTGTCTCCTATCATTCCTGTATGATTGGAGAATATAGCGATTTTCTTATCTTTCAGGATGGGAAAATACTCGGAAGTCTGTTCGTCACCCAAAATGATTCGATCTTTTTGCGCTTGACACAAGAAGGCACTGCACAATAAAAGAGCCAGTAGCAGAAGTTTCTTCATAATAGTATTATTGTTAAGGAGGATTTTCGTAGCAACAAAGATAGACTTTATTTTAATATCAAAAACACTTATTTTGTTATTTTTAGTATTATAATTATTAATTTGCAACTCAAGGGTGAGGGCTTAATGAAAGAAAAAGTCCCATTCATATTCAAAAGATATGAAATGAATGGGCGATGTTATCTTTGTTATTGAGGGAACATGGTTTTGGAGTAAGTATATTAGAGTGAATCTGCGTGAATGCACAATCTTGAGATCTGTTGCACATTATTAAAGTCTATATTGTTCTCTTTGATGAATAATTTTAGCTCCTCTTTATGTTTAGGGTATAATTTCAGGAATTGTTTGAAGTTCTTGAAAGATTTTTTCTTCCCTTTCTTTTCTACCCAATAAATATTGTATCGACGTCCAAGTATCAATTTTTCCGGATCGAATTCATAGCGTTCTCCACGTCCTGCATACGTCCCTCCGTATGTTTTTACAGAAGATGTTTCTGCGGGTTGACCATAGGCGCCTTTTGAGGCTTCTTTACGCATATTCCCCTTATATTGTATATACAATACGGGATTTGTCGGCAGAATTTCAATCCCATAATTTCCTTCCGTATAGAACACTCGATTACCAAACTTTATAATCTGTATATCCTGTGGATTACTTAATACTTTTACTTTATTGTCTATATGGTCAATAAAATAAAACTTGTCCACTAACAGATTGTAATTCATCTTTTCGTGATATTGTGAACCGTCTTTGAAGTAAACGGTTGCTTCTTGAAAATCATTAAAAAGATAAGGGGAACTCTCCTTGTCTTGAGCATGAAGCATGCATACGGAGCATGCCAAATAGAATAAAAGTAAATATTGTTTCATAGCGTTATTATGTTTTAGTGAATAAGCAATAATGCCTGACTCATTTATGCAGGAACACAAATGGGTAGGCATTATTCTTTTTAGTCTGAGTGATTTAGAGAGTATTGTGCATAATTACCAACCCTTTGTCTGTGTTAGTTTGAAGCCTTTCTCCGCATAAGTGTTGATTTCTTGTTCGCCTACAGGAGAACAATAACTGCGATCACTAAAGGTGTTGCGTGGCAAGGCATTCGTTGGCAGATAATAGCCTACCATATCAGCAGCATTGGTCCCATCAAAAGTGATAATACTACCATCTTCTTTCTTTACCTGTCGCTTACCAATATATTGATCGTCTAAATAGGTTGGAACTTCTTTGGGCATATCGACCCAAGGTCCTGTCATCGTATCCGGATATTTGCTATTGTTCATGTATTCCAGCTTTTTCCAACGTTTGATGTCATGTAAACGGCAATGTTCATAGACTAATTCCATACGGCGTTCACGGCGGATTTCCCAAATTAGAGGATCAACGTCCTGATCTCTTGCAGGATCAAAGTCTGTTGTGATATCAGATAATTTCATGTCAGCAGTATTTTTTAATCCCTTAGCTTGTGCAGTAGCATCCAGTGGGCGACGTCTCAGTTGATTAATGGAGTTGTCAATATCGGTCTGAGTTACTCCACCCAATTCTGCTTTAGCTTCGATCCAGTTCAATAAGACCTCTGCGTAGCGGATAACTGGGGCATCATTTGTGTTAGTATTAGAATCATAAATAGGGTTGTTTTTCGGATTGTCCATTGTCAGTGCCTCACGATCAATGAACTTGGAAGCATAAAGCAATGTAACAGAATTTGTATTTACATGGTCAATGAATGTAGCTTCAAAGCGTGGGTCACGGGTCTTTGCCAGATTAGCAATGCTCAGCAATTTTGCATTTTCTATATCCGAATGTTGATAAACCTTACCATCCTGGCAGATGAAGGACTTTGCTAGGGCGAGATTGGGAGCTGGGGCTTGGCTTTCTACTCCGTTGGAATAAGATGCAATATGGTGTTTAAGCATTTCGAATGTATAGTGCCGATACATGATGGCTTCCTTGTTACCCTTTAAGTCTTGTGAACCGAATACTTCGCGGAATGGAGTGTCAATAGCAAATTTGCCACTATTGATTACTATTTCAGCTGCTTCCTTGGCCAATTGCAGATACTTGGTTGCAGCAGCTTGGTCTCCACCATGATATTTTTGCCATGTTCCCTCAAAAAGCATCCAGCGGGAGGCAAATGCGGCTGCCACATATCGATTTAGGGTATTGGCGCCATCGTTGTTGCGCATGTTGACCAGTACTTCGTTCTTTAACATATCGTGAACCTTATCCATTACAAACACACGACTGTCCCGGTCTTTATACATAGCCTCCAGGTCGCTGTTGGCAAATGAGGTTTCATAATATGGCACATCACCAAATACAGCTACCAGTCGGGAATATGAGAAACACTTAAAGAAAGCTGCTACGGCATGCCAGTGGTTAAATGCCTCTTCCGTTACATTTCCTTTCATATTGGCTTCCAAGCGTTCCATAAATACATTTGCTTTACGTATCCAGGTGAAATTCCAGGTCGGCCCGACATACTGGGTTTGATAAGTTGCCAAGTCATTTGCGTTTGAACTGCCAAGGCTCGTAGGTATTGAGTTGCTGAATGATGACTGTTGTCCGGTAGAGGCTAAATCGTCAGAGAAAGACATACCACGCAAAGGGGTATAGTTGGTAGCCCACCCGTCGGCATAACCGACAAAATAGTTCCGGTAAAAACCGTTGGCGTACAGACGGGCATCCATTTCGGTTTTCCAGAATGTGCCGTCTGTCGGAGTGTTCAATTGCGGGCGGTCCAGAATGTCATCGCAAGATGTAGTCATTAGAACTGCCACTGAGAGTATAGTGAATATATATTTTTTCATAATGGTATGTTTTTAGAAGTTTAATTGAATGCCTACAGACATGTTCTTCATAGTAGGTGTACCAACACCTGTACGACCGGAATTGTAGTTTGTAGAGTTGAACATAGAGAAGCCTGAGATTTCTTCCGGATCAATGGGCAGGCCTCTCAAATTATCAAATGTAAAGAAGTTCTCCAATGACATATAGACTCTCGCTTTGCTGATGTATATCTTAGATAAAATATTTGTCGGGACGGTATATCCTAATGTAATATTCTTAATTCTTAAATAAGACATATCCAGTAGATAGCGGGATTGTTTCTGCATAGCAAATCCAGTATTGCTGCCACCTAAGTCCCATGCTCTGGGATAGAAAGCGTTGGTGCGTTCTTCTGTCCAATAGTCTGTTGTAAAAGTTTTAGGCAATGCACCTTCCTTAGCATTATACCCGGGAATTGCTAATTGACCGCTACCCCAAATCTTGCGTTTTCCAATACCTTGGAAGTAAATAGAAAAATCAAAGCCTTTATAGTCAGCGCCCAATCTGAAACTGTATTCATAACGAGGAGTAGTATTACCGATAACGGTTTGGTCGCCTGGATTACCATTTGTACTGGTTCCCGGAGTGATGTAACCATCACCGTCAATATCTACAAATTTGGTATCACCAGGAGAGAATATTAGCTTATTTCCATCTTCATAATGCACCTGATAAACCGGATACTCTGAAGATTGCTTATAGGTGGTGCGAGCTGTTCCATTATAAATAACGATAATCTTTTCAATCTGACCGTCTGCTCCATATACAAAATCTTCTTTTTGGAATAATCTGTCGGTAACAAAACCATAAATATCACCATAACGTCTACCTGTTGAGTAGGTAGTTCCTAAACTTCGATCTTCCCACGGAGTCAAGTAGTCAGCACCTCTTGTGATAAAAGTAGAAGCGTCTGAAATAGATGCTGTTGCATTAATACCCAATCCGTTAGCAAAACGATGGTTGAAGTCGGCTGACAATTCCCAACCCTTAGTTCTCAGGCTACCATAATTGCCACTGGGAGCAGCTGCGCCAAGAGTTACTGGCAGGCTTTCACCAGGGATAATCATGTTCTTTGTATCCCGTTGGAACCAGTCGAAAGTGACTCCGAACTTATTATTAAAGAATCTGAGATCGATACCAAAGTCCAGTGTTTCGATTTGCTGCCAGCTAATATCGCTGTCCACCAATGATGGGGTACCGAACATAGGTGTTTTATTTCCACTTCCATCCAGCCATGATGATTGACCATCTGACAATATGGATTTATACAGAGTGTTTGAAACAGATTGGTCACCAATACTACCCCATGAAGCTCTGAATTTACCGAAGCTTAAGATATTGTTAATAGGTGCCATAAACTTTTCATTGGTAAATACCCAGCCGGCAGAGAAAGAAGGGAACCACTTCCAACGCAGATGCTTTGGGAACTTGGATGAACCATCCCTACGTATATTTGCTTCAACGAAATATCTATCTTCAAAAGAATAGTTGAGACGGCCAAAAAAACCTAATTGTGCTTCCCAGTTCCGGTTTCCTTCAATAAATTGATCTCCGGATGCCAATGGGAATTGCGGATTTGTCAAATCAATCAGATTTGTTTTCCAACCTTTATATGAACTCCATTTATTGGTAACTCTGTTCATACCTGCCATAAACTTGAATGCATGTTGCTTTTCTGGACCCAGCAACAAGTTATAAGTGGTATAAATGTTGAAAGTATTGTTATCAATAGATTTACTGTTATTGCCTACCTGACTGGCACTTGGCCCGGAACTGTTATAGTATTTGTTCACAGGGAAGCGATATGCAGGCATACCACCGGTATCTACTCTCTCTCCTTGTTCGTTAACAAATACTTGACTGCCGTTTTCCATCCAGGCAGTGGGAGCATACCACATTTCACCCGCCTCATATTGCATTACGGATGAATTCGTTTCAGTAGTTTGTCTGTCATATGTATAGTCAAACTTGACATCCCAATTTTTGGTCAAATTCAGTGTGAAACCTAAATTAATATTGTAGTATTTATTTTGCAGATTATCCGTATTGGCAGCTGCCATTTCGTAGGTAGGTTCCTTCAACGGATTGCCATTTTCAGTCACTCCCATAGGCATTAGCGGACTCCAACGATAAAGATATAACCATGGGTCGGCAGTTGTATTTCCAATTCCCGGATAGCGTTTGTTACGATCTGAATAGATTGAGCTTGCCCTTACAGTAATATACTTATTGATTTCTGAAGTAACACTAACCGAAGCATTGTATCGTTTGAAGTCATCTTTCTTAGCCGTTTTTGACATACCGCTCTGATCCAGATAGCCTAATCCGATATTATAACTGGTCTTACCACTCTTACCATTAACAGACAAGTTATGAGTCATTGTCGGTGTCCAATTTTTAATCATGGCTTTAGCACCGTCATAAAGTCTGTATCCATATTTGTCTTTTCCGTCATAGAACCAGTCACGGCCATACACTACCGGATCATTCCATTTAACTTTTCCACCGTACAGGTTTTGCCATTCAATGGCCTTTTCCAGGCTTTCAGGACTAATACGCCAGAAACCGCCGGCTGGCATTGGCTCTCTTCTGTTTGTTTGTGCATCCAATGTATATTGTAATGCTTCTATACCGCCAATCTCAATTTTCTTAGCAGGGTCTTGCCAAGAAAAGTTATTCGAATAACTTATTTCAAATTTATCACTTTGTGCCCCTGATTTTGTGGTTATTAGGATTACACCAAACGCAGCTTTAGAACCATAGATAGAAGATGAAGCTGCATCTTTCAAAACAGAAATAGATTGAACATCATTAGGATTTACCATCTGGATACTTGGGATTTCCACGTTGTCCAATAAGATGAGTGGTGTATTGTTTCCTGAAATAGAGCCAACCTGACCACGAATTTTAATCAAAGGATCTGATCCTACTTCACCGGTTGGTATTGTGATATTAACTCCTGCTACCGCACCTTGTAATCCACGACCAATATCAGCGATAGGACGACTGTCTAATGTCTTATTTACATCGACTGTTGCCACTGCTCCTGTCAGGTTAGCTTTCTTTTGTGTACCGTAACCAACCACTACTACTTCTTGCAGCAATTCGCTATCTTCTTTCAGGATAATTTTCATAGTCCGGGCAGCTTTCACTTCTTGAGTCTGGTAGCCTATGTATGAAATCTTTAAGGTAGCTCCTGGCTTTACAGTCAGCGTAAATTTACCATTAATATCCGTAATACCACCATTTGTGGTTCCTTTCTCTATAATACTGGCTCCAATAACCGGTTCACCGTTGGCATCTACAACTAAGCCGTTAATCGTTTGAGTTTGTAGTTGCTCTGTCACTTCCAAAGGGCTGTCGGAGGCAACCTGAGTAGCTAGTACATTTCCACTGTTCAAAAACAGCGTACCGATAGCTACTGCCATGAGGAGTTTGCTATGCGTTAATCCTCGTTTTTTGCGATCTTCATTCATAAAAGATTGATGATTTTGTTGTTAATCAAAATAATTTTCTCTAAATTTAGGGTAAGGGTAGTGAATTAGAAATAAACGGAATTATTTCTTCTATTAGGTAAGCTTCTGTTCCATAGGCGTTTCTTCTATTTATTAGGTTTGACTTATATAGTATCTCTATTTGTTTTTATTTACCGTTCCAAGAGAACTTAGTAATTCTGCTATCGGTTAAAAATTAAAATACACTAAATACTGTTACGATTTAGTCGGTCGTTTTAAGAGATAAACTCGTTATTAACAAAGGTGATGAAACGCAATTTCTTCGTTTCTTCTTAGCAAAGATATATTATAATTTAATATCAAGAACATTCCTTTGCATTTATTTAACTTTATATTTATAAGTTTGCAAATGAGAGATTGTTATACCCTCGCTAATATGTTTTATATACAAATTTTAAGATTCTTCAATATTTAAAGAATGGAAGTCAATTAAACCATTCATTGGAGTTTCTTCAATAATATCCAGTTCAATATCAAACTCATTGGCAACTTCTCTTAAAATTTTGGCATAACTATAAGCCAATGATCCAACAAAACGGATTGGATAGTTCTTATAATCATATTGGCAAACATTCCTTATGAAGAAATTGCGTAAGTTAGTAGTTATTAGATCATATACATAATCATCGCTTGTATAATCTGCCAGAAAATACGAAATAGTAGAGAGGAAACGATTAGGAAATGGACGATTATAAACAGATTCCATTACTTCATTTGGGCTAATACGAAACTTCTCAAAGAAATCGGCCATAATATCTTTGGGTGCTAAACCTTTTAATACGTCTGAAAGAAAATGCTTGCCCAGCACTGCCCCACTGCCTTCATCACCCAATATATACCCACCAGCTCTGACGTTTTTTACTATAATTTTCCCATTATAAAAACAAGAATTGGAACCTGTACCTAAAATACACGCAATTCCTGCTTCACATTTAAATAGACCACGGGCAGCCGCAAGTAAATCGCTTTCTACTTGAATCGGAGTTTTGAACTGTGCTACTAATGAGGCCCCCAATACATTCTTTTTTTCATAAGAAGTACAACCAGCACCATAATAATATACTTGCTCAAGCTTTCTTTTGAAAAAAGTCTCGGGTAAACCTAAACGCACACTTCGGCTGATCTCTCTTCGGGTTTGGAAGAAAGGATTAAGTCCCTCAGTAAAAACACGTTGTATCAGGTGATTGTCTTCAACTAAGGCCCACTCAGTTCTTGTTGAACCACTTTCTGCAATCAGTTTCATACGCAGTTAGATTTAGAATTGGATACAAATATATAGTTTTTTTTAATATACCAAGACAAAAACTTCCAAAACTTCACTTAATCGTTTGGTTTTCGTGCTTTGCATTACTTACTAAAAAGAATATCTGAGGAATACATGGTTAAAGTGTAAAAACACGGTGAACTACTGCATATCTCCTTAAATTTATATGGAAGAATTGTAACCCGTTTTCTTGTGGGTTAAGTAGCCCTTTTGCAGGGCTACACCTTTTGCTATAAAGGGTGTAGCTATCATGTCAAAAGGGTGTAGCCATCCGAAGTAAAGGGTGTAGCCATCTGAAATTGCCCTCACAGCTACTTCCTGAAGGGGAGGAAGTATTCTATTCCTGAAAGTTCATTCCTATAAGGACTCAATTTTTATGAATCGGAATAGACTATCCCTTTATCATTCTGGCTATACCCGAGACGTACCTGAGTCGTAGTTGCTCCTGGTAGGCATCGAAAATAATTGAGACTGTCCGTAGAGGCGGAGGCATCCTGCTGGGGAAGAGTCTAATACATATTTACCAAGTTCTCTTGGAACCGTTGGACTGTAATATAAATAAGGAGAGATAATATATAAGTTAAACCTATAAAATAGAAGAACGCCTATGGAGAAGAAATCTATCTGACAGGAGAAATAGTCAAAGCTATTTCTATACAGACTATCCTTACCCTAATTATTTTAGAGAAAACTATTTTAATTAACAACAAAATCATCAATCATTTATGAATGAAGAACGCAAAAAACGAGGATTGGCATATAGCAAATTCCTCACGGCAGTAGCAATCAGTGCACTGCTATTAGGCAGCGATAATGTGATGGCTACCCAAACTGTTTCAGGCAATGTTCCGGATATAAAAGAGCAGCTACAAACTATCGCTGTTACAGGTGTAGTCTTGGATGCTTCTGATGAACCGATTATTGGCGCCAGCGTGGTCGAAAAAGGCACTACCAACGGTGGTATTACAGATATTAATGGAAGGTTTACTGGTTATTTCCCTTCCCAGCCAGAGTCGTGGTTCGAGTGAT
>OHAJ01001529.1_pt1 | contig 16735 bp, 10 predicted proteins | sample 1577101 | NCBI WGS metagenome assembly OHAJ01 (sample SAMEA3541531, study PRJEB24748) | human gut metagenome | biome: human gut; feature: human-associated habitat; material: faeces | place: China | collected 2012
CGCTTCTTGTAATAGGGAGGGAAAACGCACTTATTTCTCGCCCAACGGCGAGTCGGAGGCATTATGGACCTGCACGTCTTTTTCAGGAGTGAAGTCAAGCCCACGTTGGGCTGTACCGAACCGGGGGCCGTGGCCTACGCCGCGGCGACGGCGGCGCGGCGGCTGCCCGAACCCGTGACCGGCATCCATCTGGAAATGTCCGTCGCCATCTACAAGAACGGGCGTTCGGTCGGCATTCCCGGCACCAACGGCCTGCGCGGCCTGACGCTGGCCTGCGTGCTCGGCGCGCTCGGCGGCAACCCCGACAAGGGCCTCATGGCGCTCGACGGCCTCTCGCCGGACATCGTGGAACAGGGACAGGGCTTCATCGACGCCGGAAAGATCACCGAGGAAGTGGTGCAGGGCATGCCGTCCATGTGGGCGCGGGTCACGCTGACCGGCGGCGCGCATACCGCGTCCTGTACGGTCGCGGGCAAGCACGACCATGTGGCCCGGCTGGAGGCGGACGGCGAAATCCTCGTCGATCAGCCCCCGGCATATGATTGGACGGATTACATCTGGAAGCGCTTTGCTACACAGGCACAGAGAGAACAGATGGAATCTTTTGTACCAACCGAATACGACAACATTTATATGGATTATGAAGGATTTATTTATGCATGTACGACTCATGTTACAAAGTCAACATTGGAGGATGGGACTGCAGATCCAATTCGCCGCCTGAATATGATGGGAAGCGATATTCTGATCCGAAATGGTGAATGGCATATTATTGGTGATATCTATTGGGGGGATGGCGGCGGATATTCCGGTCCTTCTTTGATCACAGATATCACAGCGTTTGATAATGATGTATATGTGGGATTAGATAAAGTAAGAGGCCGTTTATTTGCTTATGACGATCAGGGGCGTATGTTGTTTGCGTTCGGCGGAAACGGTAATATGGACGGGTATTTCAAACTTCCAAGCGCCATTGATCATATGGGATATGATTTACTGGTCTTGGATCAACAGGACAACAGTCTGGCGATATTTACACCTACGGAATTTGGTAAGTATATTTATCAGGCGATCGATCAGTTTCAGGCAGGTGAGTATGCTGAGTCCGGTGACAGCTGGCAGAAAGTTCTGGAGTTGAATGGTAACTATGATCGTGCATACATCGGTATCGGACGTTCTCTGCTTCGCCAGGAAGAATATGAAGAAGCATTGGATTATTTCAGACTGAAATGGGACGATGAAAACTATTCAAAGGCATTTAAGCAGTATCGTAAGGAATGGGTAGAAGAGCATATCGGTGTTATTTTTATCATAGTATTCGCAGTGCTTTGTATCCCGTTATTGGTGGGTAAAATAAAAGCGATCAAGCATGAAATTGATCAGGCAGATATCTTTAGAGATTATAAGCAATAGGATATGAAAAACAGAACGGAGGCAGGCATGTTAGCTTCACTGAAAAAAAAGGAAACGTATGAACATTATTTGGAAACATTGAAGTTTGCCCTATATTGCATTACACATCCGTTGGATGGATTTTGGGATTTGACTCATGAAAAGAGAGGATCCATAGCAGCGGCAAATACCATATTGCTTTTAACATTGCTTGCTAATCTATTTAAGTTGCAGTATACAAGTTTCCTGTTTAATCAGGTATATTGGCCGGAGGAAAATCTGCTGATCCATATAGCGAGTATCGTTTTTCCTCTTGCTCTCTGGTGTGTGGGAAACTGGGCATTGACAACGTTGTTTAATGGTAAGGGACGTCTGAATCAGATATATATGGCAACTTGTTATGCATTAACGCCATATCCGCTCATTCAATTTCCACTGATTATTTTAAGCAATATGGTAACTGTGGATGAAGGTGCGTTCTACACGGTACTGAGCGGATTATCAATTGTATGGGCAGCCTTGCTGATTATATCAGCCATGATGCAGATCCATGAATATTCGGTGAGTAAAACAGTGCTTTTTACCATAGCAACCATCTTTGCAATGCTTGTAATGGTTTTTATTCTGTTGATTTTTTTCAGTATGATTAGCCAGGGCGTGTCATATTTCATATCTTTGATACGTGAGATTCTATTCAGAATGTAGCAGGTTGGAGGAAGAAGAGACATGAAGAAAGAAAAATCAGTTAGAAAGGCAGAATTTCAGGCTGCGCTTTTCAGGCAGTTAAAGAGTCTGATCGTTCCGTTCATTATCCTTGCTATTATCCTGATAGGTGTTTTGGTCATCAGTTTTTCGCAGGGAGAAGCAGAACCGGAAGAGGTTGTCAGAGTAAACGGATATGAAGGGGAGGAAACGGAGATTACTCTGGAAAATGATAAATTGCTGTTTTCCATGAATTCTCTTACTACTCAGTTTTCTGTTACGATGAAAGAGACCGGAGAAACATGGACTTCCAATCCGGAGGGAGCTGCAGAAGACAGTGCGGCCCTTGAGATTGAAAAAAATAAACTGCAGTCCACAGTGCTTTTAACTTATAGCACTCAGAATGGTGTAGATGCCCTTCTTGATAACTATGAATACAGTATTGCAAAAGGTATTTATGAGATTGAAACCGGCGATGGCTATATCAAGGTGAATTATTCTATCGGTGATCTGGAACAGGAATATGTGGTTCCTCTTGTTATGGAAGAGGATCGTATGGAAGAATATTTGAGCAAAATGGGGCAGAGAGAAAGCCTTATGATTGGCGAATATTATAAGAAATTGGACATCAACGATCTTAGCAAGAGTGATAAGGCTGCAAAAGATGAATTGACAGCACGTTATCCATCGATGGAGACTACGGTGATCTATGTCCTGCGTGATAATGTAAAAGCCAGTATTCAAACAAAACTGCAGCAGTATTTTGAAGAAGCTGGGTATACCTATGAAGAGTATGTGGAAGACAAGGAAAAAGACAAGCAGGAAAAAGTCTCAGAAAAATCGGTATTTAATGTAAGTGTGATTTACCGTTTGGACGGAGATGATCTGATCGTGGAGGTCCCATTTGACGATCTGGAATATAAAGAGGATTATCCCATCTATTATTTGAGCGTGCTTCCTTATTTTGGAGCGTCCGGAACAACAGATGAAGGTTTCTTATTTGTGCCCGAAGGCGGTGGCGCACTGATCGAATTTAATAACGGTAAGACCAGCCAAAACAGTTATTATTCAAATGTATATGGCTGGGATATGGGACAGGACAGAGACGCCGTTGTTCATGATACGCGAACCTATTTCAATGTTTTTGGCGAGTCGAAAAATGATTCCTCTTTTATCTGTATGCTTGAAGATGGGGTGCCGTATGCATCCATTCAGGCGGATATCAGTGGAAGAAGCCACAGTTACAATTATGTGAATGCAGTATATTCTGTATTGCACAGGGAACAGTACGATGTTTCAGACAGAAGTACGCAGTCCATGTTCGTATACGAAGATGGAACTGCCGAGGGGGAAGGAATCGTACAGAGATACAGCTTTATTGATTCCGGGGACTATGTAGATATGGCGGAGGACTATCGCAGTTATCTGAAAGATAAGTATGGCGATTACCTTACGGTGAATGACGATACAGAAACTCCGGTAGCTTTAGAAATTATCGGAGCGGTAGATAAAGTCAAACAGGTATTTGGTGTTCCGGTGTCCAGTCCGTTGGAACTGACCACATACAAAGAAGCCCAGGAGATGGTGGAAGAACTTTATGGGGAAGGTTTAAGTAATATGTCTGTGAAGCTGTCCGGCTGGATGAATGGCGGAGTACAGCAGAAAATGCTGGATTCGGTGAATCTGATCTCTGATCTGGGAAGCAAAAAGGATTTGCAGAACATGATCGATTCAGCAGAAGAAAAGGGCATTGCCGTTTATCTCAATGGCATTACAAATTATGCGATGGACAGTGGTATCACGGATGGATTCTTTGTTTATACAGATGCAGCGAAATTTGTAAGCCAAGAGAGCGCGAAATTGAATGTGTATGACACAGTCACTTACGAAAAGGCAGAAGAAGACAGAGATCCGTTCTATCTGTTAAAGGCTGATCTGGTATATGAAATGATGGATAATCTGGCAGATGCCGCAAATGGTTATCACGCAGGTGTTTCTTTTAGTGATATAGGCTATGAATTATCCTCTGATTTTTACCAGAAAGATCCTACCAGCAGACAGATGGCAATGGAAGAGCAGGCAGAAAAGCTGAAGAGCCTTGATGATAATGGAACGGATATAATGATCAATATGGGCAATGATTATGCAGTTGCTTATGCGGATATGGTCACAAATATGGATCTGGAAGGTACCGAATATTCGATCATTGATAAGAAAATTCCATTTTATCAGCTGGCAATTCATGGCTATGTCAATTATACCGGAGAAGCGCTCAATTTGACACAGAATACACAGAACGAGCTTTTGAATTCTGCGGAGTATGGAGCCGGTTTAGCTTTTACTTTTATGAAAGAATCAGCATTTGAGTTACAGAATACGCTATATACAGAGTATTTTGGTGCAGATTATTCCGCATGGCATGATGAAATGCTGGAGATATATACTCGATACAATGAGGAATTGGGTCACACATTTAACCAGAAGATGGTGGGACATGAGTATGTAACGAGTGAACTGACTTGTACGATTTACGAGGACGGCACGAAGGTTTATGTAAATTACAGTTATGATGAGCTGCAGGCAGACGATGGAACTGTGGTTCCTGCAAGAGATTATGTTGTGGTTCGATAAACCGAAACAAGATTTATTGGAAGATTAGAAAGGATTTGACTATGAAGAAACAGAAGAAATTGAGGGGTCTTCAAAGGCGTAAGGCAATATCCGGATACTTGTTTATCATGCCGTTTGTTCTGGGATTTTCAATGTTTATGGTAAAGCCTTTTTTTCAGTCGCTTTACATGAGCTTTTGTAATGTGGAAGTAGATTCGGGTGGTTTTAAAAATATTTTTGCAGGATTATCAAATTATATCAGAGCGTTTACTGTGGATCCGGAATTTAATCAGATGCTGGTAGAAGAAATTGGAAGCATGTGTATCAATGCACTGGCTGTTATGGTATTTAGTTTCTTTGTGGCAATGATCTTAAATGAGAAATTCAAGGGACGTGCTTTTGTAAGAGCAATCTTCTTCCTGCCTGTGATCCTTTCTTCCGGCGTTATACTCGGGGTGGAATCCAATAATGCATTATTGTCCAGTGTGCAGGATATGATCCAGGAAAATGGCTCCAGCAACAGTATTACGGTAGCCATTCAGGATATACTGATGACTTCCGGTATGGGTTCCAAAATCTTTGAGGTTGTCTTCGATATTGTGGATGGTATCTATGATGTAGCTATTGCTTCGGGTATTCAGATTATTATTTTCCTGTCAGGATTGCAGACAATTTCAGAAAGTATGTATGAAGCGGCTGCAATTGAAGGATGTACGAAATGGGAAAGTCTGTGGAAGATCACGTTCCCAATGATCAGTTCTCTGTTTTTGGTAAATTGGATTTATACCATCATAGATTTCTGTATGAGGTCAGATAATGCGGTAATGGAAAAGATAAGTGATGAAATGATCGTTCAGATCAACTATGGATATTCATCGGCCCTGGCGTGGGTGTATTTCCTGATCGTTATGGTCATCATAGGCATAAGCTCACTCATTATCTCAAAGGGGGTTTACTACTATGAGTAAGAAGACAAAAACAGCATATCAAACAATAGGTTTCTGGGAAAGAAATCGAAGATCTCAGGGGTATTTATTAAAAAAGACTGTGCGAAATATTGTCTATAAAATTGCAAGAGCAGCTTTGTTATTCGGTATGTGTTTTATGATCTTACAGCCTATACTGAATAAAATTTCTATCAGTTTTATGGCAGAGGAAGATTTGTATAATCCTATGATCATTGCGATACCGGAACATTTTACGAAAGCAAATTATGAACTGGCTGCACAGTTTATGTCCTATGGGACTTCGATCATAAACACGATTGTGGTCTCGCTGACAATAGCTGTTCTGCAGATCGCAGTATGTACACTGGTAGGTTATGGTTTTGCCAGATTTGATTTTCCGCTGAAGAAGTTCTGGTTCTTATGTGTTATGCTGGTCATTGTCGTACCGCCTCAGACTATTTCAACATCCTTATATCTGCATTTCAGATATTTTGATCTGTTTGGAATTATAGAGGCCGTGACAGGATCGAGTTTGAATTTGAGAGATTCGGTGTTGCCATATTATCTGATGAGTGCAGGGTGTATGGGATTGAAAAACGGGTTGTACATATTTATGATTCGCCAGTACTTCCGCAATATTCCTAAGGAATTGGAAGAGGCGGCATACGTGGACGGATGCGGCACCTTGAAGACATTCGTAAGAATTATGCTTCCGGATGCCAAACCGATTTTAACATCCTGTTTCCTGTTTGCGTTCGTATGGCAGTGGACAGATAAATTTTATTCCAAGATGTTCCTGGGCAATATAAAACTTCTTTCAACGCAGTTAGCGATGATCGCGGACCGGCTGGATTTTTATATTGTAAATACCTTGGGAAATCCGGCAGGAGCATCTATCGGATATACAAACTGTATTACATCTACAGGTACTTTGATGGTAATTGTACCGTTGCTGATTTTATATCTCTTTGCACAGAAAGGTTTTGTGGAAAGCTTAAGCACTTCGGGTATTAAGATGTAAAACGCAAAGAACTATTTTGTATATTATTCCTGAAAGGAACTTGCTGTCCCAGAAAGTGCAGGTGAATGAAAAAGGAATCATATAAAGAAAAAAGGAGGAAAAAAATGAAAAGCAGATTTGTAAAGAAATTAATCGCAGCATCGCTTGTAACTGCAATGTCAGTATCTATGGTTGCCTGCGGAGAGAACACCGATGATGCTCCTCAGAGCAGTACATCTTCGGAAGAGTCAGATGATTCTGAAAAGTATACGGTCATTACTGATGATGAAGGAAATCCTATTGATTTGGGAGGAATTGAAGTTGTCATCCGTGACTGGTGGACTCCAAGCGAAGAAGAAGAACCGAACAACGCTTATGAAGAGGCACGTCAAGAATATCGCGACTGGATTCAGGAAACGTATAACTTTACGATCAAAGAAATGGCTATTTCCGACTGGGGTTCAACTCCTGAAGATTTCTTAAATTATGCGACCAGCGGTGGAGATGAATATTATGTATTTGCGCTTCGCCCGGGCAGCGAATTAGTAGCTGCACTGAACAGCGGTTTAATGTATGACTTGTCTACGCTGGACTGTCTGGATTTCTCTGAAGAGAAATGGCAGGCAAACGGTGTTCATGAAGTGATGTCTAAGGGTGATGCGATTTATGGTATGAGAGGTATTGCTCCAGAACCGAAAGGCGGCATATACTTTAATAAGAGATTATTGGAGGAAGCCGGAATTACAGCAGATTCCATCTACGAATTACAGGAAAATGGAGAATGGACCTGGGATAAATTCGAAGAACTCTGTTCACAGGTTCAGGCGGATACCGATAACGATGGTGTGATTGACCGTTATGCAATGGTTAATTTTCGTTCCACCTTCTATAATGAAGCTGTTGCATCCAATTATGGCGATTACATCGCTATGGATGAAAATGGAAAATATTACAATGATCTGGAATCCAATGAGACGCTAGATGCATTAAACTGGGCTCTTAGAATGCTGGACACCTATGACTATCCGCAGCCTGAGGGAAGCGAATGGGATTACTGGGTAGAAGCATTCCAGAATGGCAAAGGCGCCTTTATCGCCGGTGAAGCTTATCAGGCAAGCGGTGACTGGGCGAACATGGAAGACGATTTCGGTTTTGTGTGCTTCCCGAAAGGACCTGCAGCAGATGACTATACCAACATCCGCAGCGACAACGTGTATGTAATCCCGGCTTGCTATGATGCCGAGAAAGCATGGAAGATTGCATTTGCTTATGATCTTTATACAGATCCGGTTCCTGGATATGAAGATTATAACGATGCGTTGTCAGGATATTATGATTCTTTCAGAGATACAGAGTCTGTTGACTTGACGATCACAAGATTGATGGAAAACGGAAGAGTCACCTACAATAATATGATCCCGAATCTGGATCTTGGTGCAGATTTACTCTGGGGTATCAGCAAAGATAATACTCCGGCACAGGCGGCTGAGGCAATCAGAAATACCTGGGCGTCTTATCTGGAAGAAGCAAATAAATAAATTGAAAGGGGGTGTTTCTGGGAGCCCCTTTTCTTGAAGTTAAGGAGAAATTTTCATGACAGTAATTGCAAAAAACCCTATTATGCCAGGATTTTATCCGGATCCTTCCATTTGTGCAGTGGGAGAAGATTATTATTTGATCAATTCAACGTTTGCTTATTTTCCCGGGCTTTCTCTCATGCACAGCAAAGACCTTGTACATTGGGAACAGATTGGCAATGTGATGGACAGAAAATCTCAATTGCCTTTGAAAGAGGCAGGGCACTCCGCAGGATTGTTTGCGCCCACGATCCGGTATCATGAAGGCGTTTTTTATGTAATCTGTACGAATGTGTCTTATGGCGGCAATTATATCGTAACAGCATCAAATCCGGAAGGACCATGGTCTGAGCCATATTATATTGAGGGAGCAGACGGCATCGATCCAAGTCTGTTCTTTGATGAGGATGGAAAATGTTATTATATTGGTACTCATCCCAATCCGGAAGGCTGTAAATATGATGGTGACTGGTATATATGGATCCAGGAACTTGATGTAAAAACCATGAAACTGGTGGGTGAACACAAAAATGTGTGGAATGGCGCCATGAAAAATATCGTATGGCCGGAAGGTCCTCATCTGTATAAAAAAGGCGAGTATTACTATATCATGCACGCAGAAGGCGGTACAGGACCTGATCATGCGGTAACGGTTTGCAGAAGCAAAAATATCTGGGGACCTTATGAAAATAATTTCTGCAATCCTATTTTGACACATAGACATCTTGGGCGTGACTATCCTGTTAAATATGTAGGACATGCAGATCTGATTGAAACACCTGCAGGTGAGTGGTATATGACTATGCTGGCAGTAAGACCCAAGGAAGGGTATACCACGATGGGACGGGAAACATTCCTTGCGAAAGTGGTTTGGGAGAATGACTGGCCCGTTGTAAATCCAGGTGCAGGAATGTTGACAGATACCGTAGAGATCGAACTGCCGGAGTGGAGACCGGAAACGGATGTAAATTCCTACACATACAGAACAGGTGCTAAGACCTGTGTACCGGGAAGCAGCAGGGAATATGATTTTACCAATATGAAAGTTCTTGGAGATGAATTTTTGTTCCTTAGAAATCCGGAAGAAAATATGTATCAATTAACAGAAAAAGGTCTGAATCTGCATTTCAGTCCTGTTACACTGAAAGAGAAAGCGAGCCCGTCTTACATTGCCATCAGACAGCAACATCACAGGTGTAAAGTAGAAGCATGCTTGAAAACAGATGGTCTTACTTCGGCAAGAAGAGCCGGGATTGCAGTCGTACAGAGTGATGAATATCAGTTACGCGTTGAAGTAGGTGACAGCAAAGCGGACGTAATTCTGTGCGAAAAAGGAATGGATCAATGTGTTGGCTCCGCGGTTGTGGAAGACAAAGAAGTGGTGCTTTCTATTGCCATAGATGAGTTGAAAGCGACTGTGGGAATGAAAGACAGTAAGAGGGAGATTATTCTGGCAGAAGATGTGGATATTCGCGCATTATCAACAGAAGTAGCAGGCGGGTTTGTAGGATGTACAGCAGGTATCTATGCAGTGGCTGAAGGAGAAGAGGCAGATGGATATGCCATGTTTAAGAGCCTTTCTTATGAGGAAAGAGAAGGCAAGTGAATGTGGCAGTTATTTTGTGGTCGATGTACTCTGAGTCTTATATCGTAACAGACATCCGGGATATTTTTCTTTTTGGTGATCTGTTTTTTAAAAAGGAGAAACAATTGTGAGTGATTTTTTTAATTGGGATAATAAATTCATGACTGCAATGTCAAAGGCCAGCGATGCAATCCTTTTAGGTATTCTTTGGATTGCATGCTGTCTCCCGATCGTTACAGTTGGAGCATCGTCCGCTGCGTTTTACTATGCATATCACAAGGCAGTTCGGCAGAGAAGGGGATATGCCTGGAAAGAGTTTTTCAGCGCCTTTAAATCAAACTTTAAATCTGCTATCATCATTTGGCTTATTATTTTGGGCCTGTATCTTGTGACCGGAATGGATTGTTATATTTTGTATACGTCATTGGAAACCATGGATCACGCATTGTTTTTGCTGCTGATGATCATGATCGTGATTGCCTTAATAACGATATGGGGAATCTACGTGTTTCCGTATCTGGCGCGTTTCGAAAATACTACGAAAGTGATCATAAAAAACAGTATAGCGGTTATGGTCATGAATAAATCATGGTCATTATTGCTTCTCGTGATTTTTGTGGCAGCGGCAGCGCTGTTTCTTCTGGTTCCGCCGGCTGCAATTTTTGTGCCAGCCTTTTACATGTGGGTGGATAACAAAATTTTAGAACGGATTTTCCGGAAATACATGAGAAAAGAAGATTTAGAAAAACAGATAGAATTGGACAGAGCAAAATCTGGTATGATTTAAGCGATAACTTTGATTTTGCAAATTCTATCGTTTCATTTAATTACTGTCAGGAAGGAGCAGATATGCGAAAAAAAAGGACCAGCAATGCGTTAAAAGGGATTGCGAGTTGTATGATCTGTGCATGGTCTTTATGTGCCTGCGGAAATGTTGCCGAGGATTCATCGGACCGTAAAGTAATGGAAGAGAGCAAAGCAGCAGAATATGAAGCTTTGTTTGATGAAATTGAGGCGATTACGCCGTACAAATCATTGAGCAATACCAATCCGATCATGACTCAGAGATTTGGTGCAGATCCATACGCTATGGTTTATAAGGATCGGGTTTATTTCTATATGACCGGAGATACTTTTGAATATGATGCAGATGGAAGTGTAACGGAGAATACTTATGGAAAGATCAATACCATCAGCGTAGTTTCAACAACGGATATGGTGAACTTTGAAGATCATGGTACAGTATATGCAGCGGGTTCCAAAGGAGCTGCTAAATGGGCAGCTAATTCTTGGGCTCCGGCAGCGGCATGGAAAGAAATCGATGGAGAAGTAAAATTTTTCCTGTATTTTGCAAATTCCGGCGGAGGGATTGGCGTATTGACTTCGGATAGTCCGACAGGACCCTTTGAGGATCCGTTAGGAGAAGCGTTGATCAACAATCATACACCGAATTGTGCAGATGTCATATGGATTTTTGATCCTGCAGTTCTGGTGGATGATGACGGAAGAGCATATCTTTATTTTGGCGGAGGTGTTCCTGAGGGGCAGGCTGCCAATCCTGGGACAGCCAGAGTGGTGGAACTGGGAGAAGATATGATCAGCATTGCAGGTGAGCCGGTAATCATAGATGCGCCTTATGTATTTGAGGATTCCGGTATACATAAATACAATAATAAGTATTATTACACCTATTGCTCCAACTGGGATGTGGATCAGGCGGGAACAGATCAATACGGGTTCGAAAGCGGAGAAATTGTGTGCATGGAAAGCGAAAGTCCATTGGGACCGTTCACCATAAAAGAAACCATTTTAGAGAATCCGGGGAAATATTTCGGATTAGGCGGAAACAATCATCATTGTGTGTTTTCTTTTAAGGATCATTGGTATATTACCTATCACACCAGAGTATTGGAAGGAAATATGGGGATTGAAAAGGGGTATCGCTGTACTCATATTGATTCTTTTACCATGCAGAAGGATGGCAGTATTGGTCTGATAGATCAGACCCTTCAGGGCAGAGAACAGTTATCTTATGTGGATGCCTATCAGCGTCATAGTGCAACGGAAGTGGCAGTGATGAGCGGTATGAGTACAGTAGCAGGAGATGCAGTTACTGATTTCTATGGTTCGGGAACCATGGCGCTCGGAAAAATCCAAACAGGTTCTTTTGTTAAGGTACAGGGTGTGGATTTCGGGGAAGGAGCACCTTCCAAATGGATCGCAGAGATTAAGAATGCAAATGGAGAAGTTGGAGTGATACAGCTTCGTGCAGATGGATTAAATGGAGATATACTGGGCTATCTGACCATCGATGCCAATACCGGTACAAATTATGCAGAATTTGAGACAAATTTGAATACCGGTATTACAGGTGTACATGATGTGTATATGATTTTCTATGGAGAGGAATATGAGGTGTTATCCTGGCAGTTTGAAAAATAAATAGGGATTAATTGTAAGGAGAGGGAAAGTTATGGCGTATTTACTAAGTTATACTCGTTTACCTGTCGACAGTGTAATTTATGATCCGAGACTGGCATACAGTATGCACCTGGCGATCAGTGAGGACGGTGAAAATTACCAGGCGCTGAATCACAATTCCGGTGTACTGTTTGTGAAGGCAACCGAGAATGAAGATGGTTCTTTGACACCATGGAGTTTGAAAAATCCTGTGATCCTGGAATTGAAAGATGGAGGTTTTGGAGTAGTAGCCGAAAGAATCGGCGCCGATGGAGAAGAGGATACGGAAAGCGCAGGAAAGTTTCTTTATTTTACCACAAAAGACTTTTTGGATTATACAGAAGTAGGATTTCTGTCGAAAGAAGAAGCGGAAGAAAAGAAAAGAGAAGGCAATGCAGACCGTATGAAAGTACCTGCAGCAGAAAAATTGGAAATTCAAGGGGTTGTTCCGCAGAATGTCCTTGAGATTTCAGAAAGCGTGGCGGACAGACTGCGTAAAAAACTTCTGACGCCGGTAAACTGTGGTATGGAGTTCCCTGAGCAGGTAGAGGCATCCAGTGCAGAAGAACTGGAAAAATATCGGGCCATGGCTTTCTATACAGATGGTACAAAGGTAGCGAAAAGAGTGGATTGGGACTTGAGTACCGTGGATTTTGCAGTGCCGGGAACGTATAAGATAAAGGGAAACGTGCATCAGGAACATTTTGAATTTCCGATTGCGTTTTATCGTGCCGATCCTTGTGTGGCGAAGTGGAAGAATAAATATTATTTTATTGCAACGAATGATGCGGACGATAATCATACGCTTTATATCAGAGAAGCGGATACGATTCCGGAGCTGGTAAATGCAGAAGAAAAACTGATTTTGGATTCCACGACTTACCCTCATGTTGGAAATCTGCTCTGGGCACCGGAGTTTCATGAGATAAATGGTAAGCTTTATATTTTCCATGCAGCTACTCCGGATGAATTTTTCAAAGAAGAAAGCCATGTAATGGAATTGCGTGAAGGCGGAAATCCTTCCTGTAAGGAAGATTGGTCTGAGCCGAAGAGAGTCGTATGTCCGGACGGCAGTGATCTTTGTGAAGCGGGTAAAGAAATTACGTTGGATATGACTTGTTTTGAATGGGAAGGAGATTATTATGTAATCTGGTCCCAGAGACAATTTCTGCCGAAAGATTTAGGGGCGTGGCTCTATATTGCAAAGCTGAATCCACAGGAACCCTGGAAATTATTGACAGACCCGGTGGTGTTATTGAAGCCGGATTACGGATGGTCCAACAATCATACCTTTGTAGTGGAAGGACCTTTTGCGCTTCCGCGGGAGAATAAACTGTATGTGACCTTCTCAGGAGCGGCAATCGATACTTCTTATGTAGTAGGATTATTAAGTATCGAAAAAGGAAAGGATTTGTTACAGCCTGAAAACTGGAAGCAGGGAAATTATCCGATCCTGACTGCAAGAAGTGTAGAAAGCGAGTATGGTACCGGACATAATGCTTATGTGACCGACGAGGATGGCACCGTTTGGAATACCTATCATGCACGCCCGGGAGTGGAAGGAGTAAGAAGCAGCGGCATCCGCAGAGTGCATTTTGATATCGACGGAGCGCCGATGCTGGATGTGACGGAAGAATTGGATCTGTCAGAAGCGTTTGCACAGGTAGAGACGTGTGTCGTCGTGCGGTAAGCCCTGAAACAGATGAGACGCGCTGGATGTGTCGTGGTTACGTAAACGGGAGGTGTGTAATGAAAGAAATCGCAGGGAAAAAAGTAATACTGACAGAGGGTGAGTTTCTCCGTCGTGAAGAAGCAAACAAACGTTATTTGATGAAGCTTGAGACTCCTTATTTATTACGCAGCTATTTACATGAGGCAGGCAGATATTCCGGGAGAGGACCTGATGCAGAAGCCTTTGGAGGCTGGGAAGATCTCAGCTGCCAGCTAAGAGGACATTTCCTGGGACATTGGTTGTCGGCAGCGGCGCTGCATTATCAGGAAACGGAAGATGTAGAGTTAAAAGCAAAAACAGAAGTCATTCTGAAAGAACTGGAGCTTTGCCAAAAAGATAACGGCGGAGAATGGGTATGCCCGATTCCGGAAAAATATTTGTACTGGATAGGAAAGGGAAGGAACATCTGGGCGCCGCAATACAATATTCATAAGCTTTTTATGGGGCTGATCGATGTATATCGAATGATGGAACAGCCAAAGGCGCTTTCCATAGCAGATAAACTGGCGGATTGGTTTTATCGATGGAGCGGCAGATATACCAGGGAAGAGTTTGACGATATTCTGGATATGGAAACCGGCGGTATGCTTGAGGTTTGGGCAGACTTATATGAAATTACGGGTCAGGAAAAATATAAGATTCTGATGCAGCGGTATTATAGGAGCAGATTGTTTGAACCACTATTGGAGGGAAAAGATGTATTGACAAATATGCATGCCAATACTACGATTCCGGAAGTCCTTGGCTGTGCCAAAGCGTATGAGGTCACAGGAGAAGAAAAATGGCTGCATATTGTTGAACAATATTGGAAGTGTGCGGTTATAGACAGGGGATGTTTTGCTACAGGTGGCCAGACGCAGGGAGAAATCTGGACACCTATGAAAAAACTGAAAGCAAGACTTGGTGATAAAAATCAGGAACATTGTACCGTTTATAACATGATACGTTTGGCAGAATTTTTGTTTCGGCAGACGAAGGATCCTGCCTATATGCATTACATTGAATACAATGTTCAGAATGGTATTATGGCTCAAACGTATTGCCCGGAAGGCGGTCTGTTAACTTATTTTTTGCCGATGAAAGCTGCAAGCAGGAAGGAATGGGCCGGAGAAAGAGACAGTTTCTTCTGTTGTCATGGAACTATGGTACAGGCGAATGCTGCATGGAACCATCGTTTGTATTATCAGGAAGATGATCACTTGTATGTGACTATGTATGCCGATTCGCAAGTGTCTTTTGAAATGCAGGGCCGGAAGATTTGCCTTACACAGAATCAGGATTATATGAACGGAAGTCTGATGACCTGTTCGGAAAACAATGCCAAACAGACCATAAATGAAACAGTCAGTGCTTATGCGAATAAACCTGATTTCAGAAAATATGTTTTTACAATACATACACAGGAAGACACCCCATTTCATTTGATGCTTCGCATACCAGACTGGATCAGGGAAGACGCAATGGTTTACATAAACGATGATCTGTATGTAAAGACCAATAATACCGCGAAATTTGTCGCGATAAACAGGGTTTGGAGGAACGATGACAAAGTGACCGTACTGCTTCCGATCGGATTAAAATTTATCCCTCTGCCGGATGATGCGTCCATGGGAGCCTATCGGTATGGAGCCGATGTACTGGCAGGTATTACAGAGAAAGAACGTATCTTAAAGTTGGAGACGGAGAAACCGGAAGATGAGCTTTCTGCTGATACCGAACGGCAGTGGGGAGAGTTCCGTACCTTTTACCGGACAGAAAATCAGGATCCGGGTATTAGTTTCAAAAAGCTGAATGAGATTGGTAACGAACCATATCAGATCTATTTTAAAGTGAAATAAAGCATATGAGGTCCAAATACTCCAAGGAATGTCTGGACCTTATTTTTAACTTCTTATTTTTTACCTTCTCTGCAGGGCAAAGGTTTTTATTGTGCAATTAATATTTCTAACTATAAATGAGCAAATATCGAATTTTGCACAAACTTATCCCACAAACTTAAAAGCTTCTTCGAATGAGGCGCTGCTTTTTATGAGGCGGTACAGGTTTGCAAACTGTTCCTGCTTTAGCTGCTGCTTCAAGGATGCGTATCCCTCTTCGAATGTGCAGTAGTTTCCAGAATGCATACAGCACAAATAGTGGACCAACGACATGATCAGCCAATACCTTTGGATTCCCTGACGGGATCGGATTTGATAACTATCCAGCGCAAGTTTACTTTTGCTCTGCCGGAAAAATAATTCAATCGGCCACCGTTTCGTATAGGTGTCCAGGATCTCCTGCGTGGATAACTCTGCATTTGTAGAGAGAAATACACGCAATGCTTTGGGATTCCCAAATCCATCCTTCGGATAGCTGAGGATCACCGCTGCATTTGGAATGCCATTCAACTCCCCTTCATAGCGGTATACATAGAATTCACGGCTGCCAACGGTCACGAGGCTGACATCCGGGTCTGTTTTCCGCAAATGAAGGGCAAATGCACTGGCTTTTTGACGGATCCCGCATGGATAAAGGATTCGGTTGGTCTTTAATGCCCCAACCGTATAGAATCCTTTCCGAATAAAACGGTCCATCACTTTTGCAGTAGTATACCAGCTGTCACAAAGAAAGTAGGAAATGACCGGCGCAGCGGGAAGTTCTTCCGCGATCTCCTGTACAATCTGGATCTTTGATCTTGATTTATCGTACAGGATGACTGCATAATTCAGGGTAATCCCGTTGCAGGAAAGC
>OHAJ01001530.1_pt1 | contig 16732 bp, 14 predicted proteins | sample 1577101 | NCBI WGS metagenome assembly OHAJ01 (sample SAMEA3541531, study PRJEB24748) | human gut metagenome | biome: human gut; feature: human-associated habitat; material: faeces | place: China | collected 2012
CACGGTTGGCGTTCTCCTTGAATGTCTGGTGTCTTTGAAGTTCAAGATAATAGTCGTCTCCGAACACGCTCTTATACCACAGGATCCGTTCTTCCGCTTTTTCGAATTCTTCGTGCATTATGAACTGCGGAACCTCGCCGCCGAGACATGCTGAACAGACTATCAGGCCTTCGCGATGCTTTGCAAGTTCATCCCGGTCCGTACGGGGCTTGTAGTAATAACCCTCTGTCCAGGCTTTGCTCACAAGTTTTACGAGATTGTGATAACCTTTGAGATTTTTTGCAAGTACGATCAGGTGGTAACCGTTGTCCGACTTGTCTTTCTTGTCGGTCATTTTATCCCGGGCCACATACATCTCGCATCCGAGAATCGGCTTGAATTTCTCGTCATCGGGGAGCCCTCCGTTTTTCTTTTCGACGTAATTGAAAAATTCCTTTATCCCGAACATGTTGCCATGATCGGTGAGAGCGATTCCGCGCATACCGGTCGCGAGACATTTGTCTACAAGTTCCGGTATGGAAGCCTTTCCGTCAAGAAGACTGTATTGCGAATGGACATGAAGATGTGTAAAAGTCGGCTGACTCATTGATATTAAGCAAATTCTTTTGGATTCCTGTTTGAATGGACGATATTTCTACCGTCAGCGGGAATATTTCCCTTTTGCAAATATAGCCTTTTTTTTCAACATAACCATATCAAAGTTTTCAACTCATCGGCTGTCATGATCGTTTTAACAGAAGAACCTCTTCATAACTGATAACTAAACTGAATTTTATGGATTTTATATACACCGCTTCCCGGAGACTTAAGCATTTCTGGCATGTTGTCTCCAATATCCGGCCGATATTCTGGATCACTCTCTACCTGGCTCTTGTGCCTGTGTTCGCATTGTTCTACTGGTGGCTTCCGCCGGGACAGTTCCGTGTGCCTGACGGCGGAGGCACCAATTTCGGGGACTGGGTCTATTACAGTATCGTCACTCTGACCACTCTCGGTTTCGGCGATTATACTCCCTGCAAAGGTGGCGCACAGTGGATCACGGCGATAGAGGTGCTCTGCGGACTTGTCACTATCGGACTCTTTCTGAATGCCGTCGGATCGATGAAGACTGAAATCGATGTGGAGTCGGAACTTGAAAAGCAACGTCAGCTGCACAATGCGGCGGAGCGGGACAAACTCATCAAAAACACTCCGGTGCTCATACATAAGCTGAACCAGTTTCTTACTTATTGCTATGCGGTCACCACACCTGTATCCAAACGTGGAGAAATCCTCAAGTTCAACGAGAATTTTACTATCGACGACATGGCCGACATGAACCGTCCTTCCGGTCTTGCCGATGATTATTCAGACCGGAGCGCCATACAGAGCCTGATGACGTGCACCTCGTCCGTGTGCTTTTTCCTTGACTCGCTCCAGTCGAGAGTGGACCTTTCCATCTGGCCTGATTTGCTGGAAGACTGTTTCGCGTTTGTTGCCAACTATCAGATGTTGTCTCCTGTCTATCCGGAGACGGCTTCTGGTGCTGAAATCGTGCATTTCATCCGTACGAATGCCTCGCTGGCACGGCACATGGAATTGCTTCTGACAGAAATTTCGTCCCAGAATAACTGAAAAATCCTTTTTTTTAGTTAATTTTGAAACTGAAGTCAAGATGACTTCACTTTCTAAGATAAAATCTTTCCGACGACAAGACTTGTATGGTAAATGATATCAGATATTTGGCCGAATGGGAGTGCGACGGCCCAATAATGCTCGCTCTTCCTCATGAGAATACCGATTGGGTCGATATTCTGCCTGAAGCGATCATGCAGTATAAAAGGATAATTTCCGCTTTTACGGAGCACGGAGAAAAAATACTGCTCATAGTGCCTGACAGTAAACGGGCCCGGGAGGTACTCGACGGCTGTCCGCTCGAATGCGTCACTTTTGTGGAGATTCCGACCAACGATACCTGGACGAGAGATTATGGTCCCGTGACGGTTTGCCGTTATGACAGGATCCGTGCCCTTGATTTCGGTTTTAACGGCTGGGGACTCAAGTTTGCCGCTGACAAGGACAATCTGGTCAATCTACGCATGAAGGAGGACGGGATTCTGCCCGTAGGAATGTACCGGAATCTGCGGGAATTTATCCTTGAAGGCGGATCGATAGAGACGGACGGCTGCGGCACATTGCTCACTACGACACGTTGCCTTCTTTCTCCCAACCGCAATGGTGGCGGTACCCGTGCGGAAATAGGGGAGAGGCTGTCACGCGAGCTGGGAGTGGATCATATTCTGTGGCTCGACTACGGGGCCCTGATCGGTGACGATACAGATTCGCATATCGACACCTTATGCCGTCTCGCACCGGGTAATATCATTTTTTTTACCGGATGCCGTGATATGGACGATCCGCAATTCGAGGAGCTGCTTCACATGCGGGCGCAACTGTCGATGTTCCGCAATGCCGAAGGTGAACCGTATAATCTGGTCGAGCTTCCGCTTCCCGATGCAGTGTATGATGAGTCGGGCGAACGTCTGCCGGCTACTTATGCCAACTATCTTGTCACCCCGCGTGCTGTCTACATGCCTGTGTATAATCAGCCGGAAAAGGATGAACTCGCATGTCAGACGGTCCGTATAGCATTCCCTGATCACGAGATAGTCCCTGTGGAGTGCCTGACTCTTGTGAAACAGCATGGTTCTCTGCATTGCAGCACTATGACATTATTGATCTGAATTTATTCCCAAACAATTTCCAAAAGATTATAATTATCGTTTTAATTTGATCACTTACTTATGAAAATAGGAATAGTACAGCATACGTTCTCTGAAGATGTCGATTCGAACCGCGCCCGCAATCTGACGGCCATAGAAAATCTTGCCGCCGAGGGAGCACAGGTGGTGGTGCTGTCGGAACTGCATGATTCTCTTTATTTCTGTCAGACTGAAAATGTCGACAATTTCAGGTATGCGGAGGAGATTCCGAGTGAATTTACTGAATTTTACAGTGAGGCCGCCGCTGCCAACAGTGTGGTTATCGTTACGAGCATGTTCGAGCGGCGTGCGCCGGGCCTCTATCACAATACGGCTGTGGTTTTCGATACAGACGGACGCATATGCGGAAAATATCGCAAGATGCATATCCCCGATGATCCCGGTTTCTATGAGAAATTCTATTTCACGCCGGGCGATCTCGGTTTCGAGCCGATAGAGACATCTCTCGGCAAGATCGGCGTTTTGGTATGCTGGGACCAGTGGTATCCAGAGGCCGCCCGACTCATGGCGATGCGCGGGGCGAGAATGCTTGTCTATCCTACGGCCATTGGCTGGAATCCCGATGACTCCGACGATGAGAAGCAACGGCAGCTCGACGCATGGATCACCATACAGCGTTCTCATGCCGTGGCAAACGGCATACCTGTCGTTTCGGTGAACCGTTGCGGTTTCGAGGAAGATCCTTCGGGACAGACCTCCGGTATCGATTTCTGGGGATCGAGTTTTGTGACCGGACCTCAGGGCGAAATTCTTTACATGGCGCCTGATGACGCTCCGTGCGAGCATATCGAGGATGTGGACATGTCAAGATCTGAAAATGTGCGGCAATGGTGGCCTTTCCTGCGTGACCGCCGCATAGATTTCTATGACGGCCTCACGAGCCGCTATCTTGATTGAGCGCGGGATCATATCCATTTGATCTTACGCAACCAGAGATAGATCAGAAGGGCCAGGGCCATCGAAAAACCGATTATTTTCCAGAAGGCCGCAGGGCCCGAACCGAAAGCCACGGTCACGTTCATGCCGTAGAAACTTGCGATCAGCGTCGGAAGCATCAGAATGATGGAGACGCTGGTCATTTTTTTCATTATCTCATTGACATTGTTGGAAATTACTGACGAGAGGGTGTTCATGGTGCTGTCGAGGATCTCGATGTAGATATTGACCGTATTCTGTGCCTGCTGGAGCTCGATCTCCACGTCCTCGAGCAATTCGGGATCACAGTTGTCGGCAAACATCTTGTTGATCCTTTCGACGAGGGTGGTATTCCCTTTGAGCGATGTGTTGAAATAGACGAGCGATTCCTGAAGTTTCATCATGTTGTAGAGATCCTCGTTGCGGACGCTCGATCTGAGATCCGTCACCGATCGCGATACGGTGCGGTTGATCTCTTTGAGATAGTTAAGATACCAGTATGCTGCGGAATATATCAGTCTTAATATAAAATCGGGTTTGTTGACCTCCATTATGTGCCTGCGTCTGGAATGGCTGATGAAGTCATCGATCATTTCGGTCTTGCTGTGGCTTATGGTTATGAGAAGGTCGTTCTTGGTGATGACCGCTAACGTGACTGTATCGTATATGTCGGGATCGGAGCCGTTCTTGCGCGGTATCCGCAATATCGTCAGCAGCCAGTCGTCTTCATGATCGAAGCGCGGCCGCTCGTCTTCGTCTGCCGCGCTTTCAAGAAAAGATTCGGGCACGTGCAGTGTCTGGAGCAGGAATTCGAAATCGCTGCTGTCGGGGCATTCGACGTTTATCCAGCATTCAGGCTCCCATTCGGATTTCTCGACATATCCGTTTTCGCTGCTGTAATATTTTCTCATTCAGGTACGTGTTGTTCACAGTTATTAACACCTGCATGAGAACTAAGGTTTTATTTCTTTTTTAATATCACGTAGAGCACTACCGGTACACCGGCAAGTGGAGTGAGTGCGTTTATCGGGATTATGTTTCCGTCGGGGAGCACGCTTATGAGGTTGCAGCCGAGAGCGAGGATCGCGCCGCAGAGCATCGTAGCGGGCATCAGCAGCAGGTGGTCGTCAGTGCGGAAGATTATTCTGGCTATATGCGGCATTGCGAGTCCGATGAATCCTATCGGTCCGCAGCAGGCCGTGATGACAGCCGACAGAAGTCCTGTGGCTATGAGAAGCATATGCCGCACACGCTTCACATCCACGCCGAGATTGGCCGCATAACTGTCGCCGAGCAGCAACAGGTTGAGTGGTTTTGCAAGCAGCATCGACATAAGCAGCCCTATTGCCGACAGCAGTGCGAACCAGGGGAGACGATCCGCCGATACACCGGAAAATGTGCCCATGCCCCACATCACGAAATTCTGTATGCCTTCGGCGGTGGAAAGTGAGGAAAGCAGCGTCACAAGCGAGGAGGCGAGATATCCGGTCATCATTCCGGCTATCAGCAGTGTGAGATTGCTTCTTATTCTTGCTGACAGCATGATCAGCATTCCCATTACTATGAAACTGCCTGCAAGCGCTCCGATTGTAACTGCGATGTTTCCGCCGAGACTCTCTGCGCCGATGCTTATCATGCCGCCGAAAAAAAGAATGACAAGCGCCACACCGAGACTTGCTCCGGATGTGATGCCGAGTATGGATGGCCCGGCAAGAGGATTGCGGAAGACGGTCTGGAGCATCAGTCCGGATGCGGCGAGACCTGCACCGGCCAGAAGTGCTGTGACAGCCTGTGGCACACGGCTGCCAAGCACTATGTATTCAAGTGCCTCGTCGCCATGTGTGTTTCCCGATAGTATTCCCCATACATCGTCGGCCGGAATATCGATGGCGCCGAAAAATACATTCGCGCACATCAGGGCCAGTGTCAGCGCTGCCAGTATGATAATACGGATCATTCTGCCTGAATCTTCTTATAATATACGGTCGGAGTGTTGTCTATCTCTGGATGCAGGAGTCGTACCATCTCGCGCAGCGTCAGGTTCGGATGGAAGGCGCCGTCTTCAAACAGCGGCTTCTCAAGTGTATTCGCCCCGAAAACGTTCCCGTTTTTGAAAGCCTTGAATTTGGCATAGATGGGGTTGTCAGCTTTCATTGACTTCAATGTAAGCGAGGGCTCAAAATATCTTACAAGCCAGATATTAGCATTCTGTGCATTATATAGCACTTCTTCGGCGGTAAAATGAGCTGAGCCGCTTTCGCGCCGTTTGCCGAACGGATTGGAGCCTCCGGCGTCCTCGATCAGTCTGCCCGTTACAGAGCGTGCGGTAGGAACATCCCAGACTCCGCTGTATATACGGTCGAACAGTACAGCAGGCCGGTGCTCGCTCCGTGCCGTTTTTTGTCTTAGGTTTTCATAATCTTTCTCAATGGTGTTGAAAAGAGAATCCGCCTCTGAGCCTTTTCCGTATAATCTTCCGAAGAAGCGCATCCATTCGGCGCGTCCGAGTGGTGTCTGTTCAAGATAATCGGCTGCCTTGACAACGCTGATGCCCGTCCGAGAGAATCTGCCCGCCTCATCCGATTTTTCGTAGGGAGAAAGGATTATGATCTGTGGATGCAGACTGACTATACGCTCCATGTTGGGCGACTGACTGCTTCCGCAATCGGCGATGGTGCCAGTGGCGATGGCGTTGCGGGCCGCTCCGTCGTTTACATATCCGACGTCACACATGCCGTTTATCGCGCCGAGAGCGCCAAGTTCATCGATAAGTGACGCATGTACGCCGGAATATACTACGGATCGTTCCACCGGTACTGTAATGGCTATGGTCCCTGCGGGAAGAGAATCAGGCACGGCATGTCCGCGTTCGACGAGAACATAGCGCGCCATGTTTCTGACGGTATCCCATGGATTACGCAAGGAGACGAGCGTTGCGGTGTCGCCCATGGCAAACATTCTCAGATTGTTCGCATGGCGTAATTCTATCGGGTCGCCGAGGCCCGAATGCGAAGCATTGCCGCTTCCGCACGATGGCAGAAGCGACAATGCCACGATTGTAAATATGCTTAAAATGGTTTTTCTCATTTTTTAAGAGTAAAGATGCAGGCCGGGCCGGCAGCTCCGATATTGGTCTTGTAAAGCAGACTGAAGTCTGTGGCGTCGTAGACGTTGACATAACCGGGAAGATCGTAGCTGGGATATTGGCCGTTCATTATATAGGAGGCAATAAGTAAACGGTTGGCGACGGCGTCATAGTACATGGCGTTGGCATAGTCCGGTTGCTGTATGTTCCAGTCGGTCAGAGTGTCGTCGGCCAAATTATAGAGAGAATATTTGACTGTCGGCTTTCCTTCGACAAACGGCTGGTCGATCACTGCAATTCTGTCTCCTAACGGAGCTGCCATAGTGGCGTTGCAGAGCTCTTCTGAAGTATATTTGATTTCACCTTTCTCGACGGTTTCCTTGATTTCATAAAGTTTTGAGGCAACATCCTCGTAATTGCCTTTGCAGAGAAGGAAAAGACGATGGCCGGCGGTAAAGAACTGTGTCGGGTTCAGGCCTACGGTAAAAGTTTTTTCAACTGTCATGCTTTTAGGATCCACTATGCAGGCAGTTGTTCCGTAATTCGGATAGTTCATGCCTTCGCTTACGGGAACATATATCTTGTTGTTGTATAGTGCGATCTGATCCGGATTAGCGCCTACTGCCACACTCTTGTCAATGGCCATGGTCAGTGTGTCGAGGCGTGCCAGGTATCCGTCATACATGGAGATGAACACTTTGCCGTCGTGGGCGATCATAGAGTAGGGGGAAGTGCCGTGCTCCGGATTTTCAGAGAGTCTGAACTGCTTGTACGACAGGTATGATGTCCGGTCTATTATCTCGATTGTGTTTGATATGGAAGTACCGATGTATATTTTTGAGCCGTATGCTACTCCGCATTGCGGGGTGTCTCCGAGGCTCCGGTTGTTTTTGGCCTTGAATACGTTCAGCGCTGCAGCTCCCGTCTCATAGTCTATCACCGATAGACCGCCCTCGATACCGTTGTAGAAGTTTCCCTGGTTGAGCACATATGCGCAGTTGCTGACTTCTGCGGCATCGGGACCTTCCGGTTCGTTGTTCTTGTCATCGCTGCACGATGTCATAGCTGTTGCCATAAAGGCTGACATGGCAATGTAAAAATACTTTTTCATTTCTGTTTTTTCTTTGATTTTTTGTATTGGGTTATAATTTGAATGCTATTGAGATTGACCATGAGCGTCCGGGCATCGGATAACGTGCCACGATCTCGTATCTGCGGTCGAAAGCGTTGATAAGGTCCGCGCGTGCTTCTATGGAGCAATTTTTGAGATAAAACTCTCTGTAGACGGCGAACCCGGTTTCCATGTATCCGGCGATCCGTGTGGATTCGATGTTGGTGCTTGTAGGATACCTTGCGGAGCATCCTGAACCGTGAACCACGAGATTGGCCCAGAGATTGCGCCATGTCAGAGACCATGAACCGGAATTAAGCGGTGTGTAGGCCACTTGTTTCATCCAGTCGTTCATGGCTCTGTCTGTACGTGGAGCGGCTCGCTGGTAGCTGTAATTGCCGGAGACAAGCAGGGCATGCCGTTCCGACAGACGGAAATCGGCATTTATTGTAGCGTCAAGGCCAAGAATGCGTACTCGTCCAAGATTTGTCATGGTCATTACAAACATATTGTAAGGCATTGCCACGATCTTGTTCCTGACTCTGTTGAGATATCCGTCGGCAGTGATTTCCAGATCCGGAAGCCAGTCGGCTATGCGGCGTCGCCACGTCGAGCCTATATTGAACTGCTGGGCGGTTTCGGGATTCAGGTTGACCGAACCGTAATGGTCGAAGTACAGTTCGTTGAATGTCGGCATTCTGAAAATGCTTTTGTAGGAGGCGCGTATATACCATTCTCTGTCTGCGACAGGTTGTATCGATACTCCGGCTGACGGAGAAAACCGTCTCACGTCTTTCCCTTCGGGCACTGTCTGGGAGCGGTCATGTATGATTGAAAGAATGCCTCTCGCAGTGGCGGTCAGTCTCCGCCATTGCCATTTGGCCGACAGTGCCTGTACTATGGAGTTGCGTTGGGGATGACTGTCTCCGCCGAGATTGCTGTCGAGAGAGTTGTGCCAGAAATCGGCGGCATATGCCAGTGACAGCTCTTTTAATGGTGAATAAAGCAGTGTTGCCGAACCATATTCTTCACGCTGGTCATAGCGCTGGTCGAGTTCGCCCCCCGGATAACGGCCGTCTTTATCCTGATAGCGTGTGGCGGACCAGTTGTATTTGGCGAGAAGTTTGAGTGATAATTTTTCTGACAGGCGGGAGTTGTATGCCAGTTGTCCGAAAACATTACGTTCCCGGAGCCGCTCATGACTCACGCTGTTGTAATATGTCACGGGCCCCGGCAGATGACGTGAATTGTCGAACCAGTATACCTTAGTCTGGAGTCCGCTTCCGGAAGTCGGTTTCCATATTCCGTTGAATTCAGCGTGTCCGAGATTCAGTTGTGAGTTCTGTCGCTTTTCATGAGTCGTAGCCGATCCGTTGCGGATTGTTATGGGATAGTTGTTTTTGGCATATATATATTCCCCTGTCGCGCTCATGCCGAGATCGTGTCCGTTGCTGATGGCAAATCTCATGTACGGGTTTAGAGTGGTGAATGATCCTGCCCGCATTCTTACTGTAAGTTCAGGCCTCGTGCCGAGCATGTCGGGGCTGCGCAGGGTGTTTATTGACAGGGTGGAGGCCGAGGTCAGAGCGCGCGCCGGCATGAAAATGTCATCCGAATCACCGATATTGAGCACGAGAGACGCGAGATTGTCGAGTGCATAGCGGGAAAGATCTATCTGACCTCCCTGCACATCGCTCAGTATCGTCCCGTCGTAGACCACTCCTGTGTGCTGTGTGCCGAGACCGCGTACGGAGACAGTCTTCATGCCTCCGGAGCCTCCGTAGTCGCGCAGATTTACGCCGGGGAGACGCCGCATGGCGTCCCCTATATCCGTCACTCCTGTCTCAAGCATTTTCCCCGCGTCAAGCCGGTGGGTCGGGGCAGAAGATTTGAGGGCGGAATTTTGATGCGATGCCTCGACCCGCACTTCCTGCAGAACTCTCGCAGTTGTGTCGGGTGCGGAAAAAATTGTGGCCGCTCCGCCATTGATGGTCGGGACTGCCACAAGGATAATCGGTATAAAATGCTTTTGACGCTTTCTCATCCTCGTGGAAAACAATTATTTGACAGGTATCGCAGATGGTCGGACTGTAACCGTAGCGGGACTGTAAGGGAATTTCACCCTGATTCATTACTGTGATATCCGGTGCAAAAATAAGAATTCTTTCTTAATTGCGCAACATTGACACGCAATTCACCGGAGGATGGACGTTATATGAAGTATGGAAATGTGTCATCTTACTACCGGTTATCTCACATCAAGAGGTCCGGTCAGAATCCAGAAAGATATAAACGCGACTCTCGCCGCAGGAGAACTTACCTCACTCCTTGGCCCGAACGGAGCCGGAAAAACCACGTTACTCCGGACTCTCGCGGGTTTCATCCCTCCTCTTGAAGGCAGTATTCTGATCGACGGACTTGCCATTGCCTCTTATTCCCAGGGCGCCTTGGCAAAAAAAATAAGTGTCGTGCTAACCGAGCGCCCTTCGGTCTCCTCGATGACTGTCGAACAGTTGGTAGCACTTGGACGGAGTCCGTATACAGGCTTCTGGGGGCGTCTTGCCGATAAGGACCGTCATATCACGGACGAGGCTATGACGATAACGGGAATAACGGCTCTGCGCCAACGTCTTGTCGATACTCTCAGCGACGGTGAGAGGGCACGTGTGATGGTCGCAAAGGCCCTCGCTCAGGAAACTCCGGTTATTTTTCTTGATGAACCGACGGCTTTTCTTGACTTTCCCAGCAAAGCCGAAATGATGAGATTGCTCAAGAAGCTGGCTCATGAACAGAACAAGACTATATTTCTTTCCACACACGATCTTAATATGGCGCTTGCTCTTTCAGACAAATTATGGCTTGTAGACCGTCGGCTCGGTGTGCGCATCGGTACGCCGGGAGAACTTGCTGATGATCTGTCGCTCGAACGTTATTTTATCAGGCCCGGAATAACTTTCGATTCCGCTTCGCTCGAATTTCGGGTAGACGGTTGATGGATTAGTCTGCAGGATATGTTTTGCAGATAATCCGTTTTTTTATAATTTTGTGATCGTATATTGTAATTGTGTGTGTCCGGAAGCGGGGCACACATGTGTTAACTGACATCATAAAATTATGAAAAACTTGTATTGCAGACTGTTGTGCTCTGTTTCCATGGCGGCGCTCGGTCTTTCGTCAGTCTGGGCGGATATGCCTCAGACCAATCACGGTGCGGAAAAGGAGATTTCCGGAAACTCTGAATTCATGGATGCTGTCGGACGGTGCGGCGGCATAGTCAACGATCTCAGCGGGCAGCAGAAGATAAAACTTGCAGAACCGTCATTTGGCTATGTCAATTTCACAGGTTTCTCCGCGATGCCGGAGAGCAAGACTGCCGCGATCAAAGGCTGGGTGGAGTTCTTCGACGGAGAAGGCAACTATTTCAGAAAGCGTATCATCGCCGGAGCTCAGGGCAGTTCCTCTCTCGGTTATCCAAAGAAGAATCTGAAAATTGATTTTTGCGAGGACGAGTGGATAGGGGATGACACTCCCGATATAACTTTCGGTGATTGGGTGAAACAGGACGGCTTTCATCTCAAGGCATATTATATAGATTATTTCCGCGGTGTAGGGACCGTTTCATATAAGATATATGAAGATGTGATATCGGACCGTGGTGACATGGCCCGGCCTTGGCAGCGTGTGGGTGTCGATGGCGTGAGTTCGGGAGCACTCGGTCATCCCGACGGATTTCCTGTGGCTGTCTATCTTAACGGAGATTTCTATGGAGTCTTTGCGTGGCAGCTCAAGAAGCACCGCAAGAATATGGGAATGGATAAGGATAATCCGGCGCATATTCATCTTGACGGGGAAATAACTACTGTGAGTCTCTTCAATCAGGATATTGACTGGACAAAGTTCGAGATCCGTAATCCGAAAGGACTCTGTTGCATGGATGGCAAAAAATATGACGGTGATGATCCCCGCGAGATAATTGACGAGAATTCACCCTGTTATGACGCCTCTAACGAAGATCATGTCAGAACGGCGCAAGTCAAGAAAAACATTGTCTCATTGAGCCGGTACTGCTATGCGCTTGACAGATTGCGCCGTTCCGGGTTAAGCGACGCGCAGATGCGAGAGGAATTCGCCAGGCGTTTTGATGTCGACGGTTTTATAGATTATACGGTCTTCTCATCGATAGTCAACAATGTGGACGGATGGTGGAAGAACTGGCAGTGGATCACCTATGACGGAACGATGTGGCATGTCATGCCTTATGATCTGGATATGACATTCGGCAATGTGTCTTTCGGTCATTTTGTTTCCCCTCCGGAATATAACTGGTTTTATGAGGCGCCTGACAGCAGATTCGTCATTCCCGTCGGACCGGCGGCGTGGCTGCATGAATATTTTGCGGCAGATCTTGACGAGAGGTATGCCACCCTCCGCGATTCACAAGCCATAACGGCTGAAAAGATGATAGACCGTGTTGAGGACTGGTACACGCGTGTCGGCGAGGAAATGTATGAGAAAGAATATACACGCTGGCCCGACAGTTTCTGCAACCGGGATCTTATAGTGGACGCCGCTTGGGAATGGGCCGGAACCTGGGTCGGACTTTGGAGTTATCCGGAATGGAACGGCTCGCACACTTATAGAAAGGGGGAGATGTGTCAGGCCGGAAACATGCTCTGGAAGGCCGTGGAGCTGAATAAGGGTAAATACCCTGTAATCCAGTTCGGTTATCACGACGGCATGGACCGCATTTCCGACTGGATAGAAAAGCGCATAGCGATAGAAGACCGATTCTGGAACTATACCTCGTCGGGAGTGGACGGCGTTTATGACGATGGCTCCGGAGTGGCGACACGTCAGGTTGTTTCGATCTGTGATATAAGCGGCATTGAACGTCCGGCACTTTCCCGAGGCCTCAATATCGTGAGATATTCTGACGGGTCTGTCGTCAAAATACTGGAATAAACCGCTGACTGCGGCTTATTGTCTTTCGACGCCCAGCTCGATGATCTCGCAGTCGCTCATGTCGGAGCCGTTTATCTTCAGCCGGACCAGGGTCCGCTTTTTGTGCCAGCCCTGTTGTCCGGCGGCTCCGGGATTGATATGTAGCAGCTGGAGGTCTTTGTCGTAGATTACCTTGAGTATGTGCGAGTGGCCGTCGACCATAAGGCGTGTCCCGCTTTCGATCAACAGTTGTTTCATCCCTTTCGACCACTTGCCGGGATATCCTCCGATATGTGTGAGCAGGACAGGAATGTCCTCGCATTCAAACCGGAGAATTTCCGGACAGCGCCGTTTTACAGCGCCATGGTCGATATTTCCTGAAACTGCACGCACTACAGGACATATCTCCTCCAGTCGCTCGATGATCGTAATGTCTCCGATGTCGCCGGCATGCCATATCTCGTTGCAGTCTTCGAAATATTTTACATAGCGGTCGTCCCAGTATCCGTGAGTATCGCTCAGTATTCCTATCTGTTTCATTGGCTCACAGCGTGATGTCTCCCATCGCCTTTTCGAAAGCGGCGGCCATTGCCGAGGCGGCGCGTCTGCCGTCTCCCATTGCGAGAATGACTGTAGCCGGTCCTCTCACAATATCTCCGCCGGCATATATGGCTGATGCCGATGATTTCATCGATGTCTCGTCTACCACGATCTCTCCTTTGCGGTTCATGGCCACTCCTTCAAGCCTGATGGGTGTGTTCGGAAGGTAACCGACACTTTCGACAACGAGATCCACTTCTATTTCTTCGATGGCGCCTTCTATAGGTACAGGACTCCTGCGTCCGGATTCGTCCGGTTCTCCGAGTTGCATTTTCTGTACCCTCATCGATTTCAGATAACCACGTTCGTCGGCGAGATATTCTACAGGGTTGCACAGTGTCAGGAATTCGACTTTCTCTTCAAGTGCGTGTCTTATCTCCTCCTGGCGAGCCGGCATTTCATCAAGACCTCTGCGGTAGACCAGCATCGCTCTCTCGGCTCCCATTCTGACAGCATAGCGCACGGCGTCGATCGCTGTATTGCCTCCGCCGATCACAGCCACTCTTTTCCCGTCAAGTGAGACGCCGTTTGCTCCGAAAATGCTCGGTCCGAGACAGTTCAGCCTGATAAGATATTCGTTGGCGGTCATGACTCCCGGAAGATTTTCTCCGGGTATGCCCATGAAACGGGGTTTCCCGGCTCCGGTAGCGATATATATTCCTTTGAAACCCATTGCAAAGAGTTCGTCATACGTATAGGTGGCTCCGATAAGGGTATCTTTTCGGAACTCCACTCCCATTTTCCGGAGTTTGCCAATTTCATGGTCGACAATTCCGTTTGGCAGGCAGAATTCGGGAATGCCGTATTTCAGTACACCCCCGAACTGGCTCAGAGCCTCGAATACTGTTACTCCATATCCGCGCATGCGCATGTCTCCGGCGAATGTAAGGCCGGAAGGGCCGCTGCCTATCACGGCAACTTTGATGGGGTAGAACTGTTTCGGGGCCGCTTCATCCACGGAATCTTCCTCGGCATGGCGTTTTTCTATCGGCACATATCCGGTGATCTGTCTTTCAAAGTCTGCGGCGAAACGTTCGAGGTGACCTATCGCCACCGGCTTCTTGTTCATCTTGTTGTAGATGCATGAAGCCTCGCATTGATTTTCCTGCGGACAAACACGGCCGCAAACGGCCGGAAGCACTGTGGTGTGGTTGAGTACCTTTATGGCCTCTGGATATTCCCGTCGTTCGATGTTCTTGATAAACCCCGGTATGTCGTTGTGGACCGGGCATCCTTTCATACATCCCGGATCCGGACAGTCGAGGCACCGTGTGGCCTCAAGTACCGCCTGTTCGAGGCTGAGGCCTTCATTTACTTCCAGATGCGTCTTGACTCGGTATTCCGGATCGAGTTCCGGCATTTTTACACGAGGTATGGAAGTGCGTTCTTTTGCACTTATGCGGTTGCGGAGTTCAATTCTCCAGGCTGCTTCGCGGTCAGTCTTGAACGATTGTGTCATACGAATAATCTCTGGCGGTTGAACATCTGGTCGAAATCTACCTTATGGGCGTCAAAAATGGGTCCGTCGGTACATGTCTGCTTGCGTTCTCCTCCGACAATCACACGGCATATGCCGCAGAGTCCTATGCCGTCGATCATCAGCATGTTTAGCAGACATTCGGCAGGAATTCCACGTTTTTTTGTCTCGTGGGAGAGTCGTTTCATTATGAGTGTCGGGCCTGACATGATGACTTTGTCTATAGGCTCTGTAGTCACGAAATTCATGGCGCTCTCGAGCAGATTCTCATCCGAGACTGTAACGACAGCGTCGCAATCATGCTGAATCTCGCTCAGGAGGCACTGTGTTCTTGAGGAATGCTCCGATAAGACGGCCTTTACTGAACAATTCTTTTCTTTGGCTGCCTTAATGAGGGGAAGCAAAGGCACCACCCCTGCACCGTCGCCGAAAAAGAGGATCCTTGTGCCCGGTTCTATCACGGCAGGATTGCCGAGAGGTCCGAGCAGATCGGGTAAAGATTCGCCGACCTGAATCATGGACAGAATTTCGTCAAGGCCATCCGCTCGGTGTATTATTACATCTATCGTACCCTCTTCGGTGTCGGAAGATATGATGGAAAAAGGAATTCTGTGTCCACCTTCGCGGAACTTTATTATCACGAAATGACCCGGTTCGAATTTTTCCGCTATCACGGGATTTAGGATTCTGACCCGTGCTGTTTTTTCGGAATAGGGGTGTATATTGATTATTTCATTCATGAATTCTCATGCTTTTGGTGTTTCAAATCCAGACAGGAGTCAATAAAACAGAAGATTCTTGCGAGACAATTCAGCAAGCCGCGACAAAGATATCTCATGACTTTCTGTTTACGGATTCCAAATACACGCCAAAATTAGAAAAAAAACTGAAAGCAGCAAAAAAAAGAACTTCGCAACGTAAAAAATGCTTAAGATCTAAAAAATATTTGCATATTTCCTATAAGAATATTATATTTGCAAACTTAAATGCGCGGAGGCGCATTTAAGCACTACCGGGGCTGACTGGCTTTGACAGCGTGTAGAAGCGGTAGGTAAGCATGCAGAGTTTTGGTGTTCAAACTCTATAATCGCAAGAGCATCGAACTATAATTGGCGAAAATAACAATTACGCTCTCGCTGCGTAACCTGAAGTACAGTAGGGTTCCTTTATTCGCCTCAAAGTGAGGTGAACGAGACATCACTCCATTGCCCGGTTCCGAGACGTTTGGATAAAGTGGTGCTAAGAAATTCGGAAATAGGAGAGAGGCAGTCCCGGCTTTTCTCCGAGATCAAGGGACTAAGGCACGGGTTGGCCGTCGTGAGCCTGCCCATGCTCGAAAACCAATTCACAGACTAAGCATGTAGAAAGCTTATTGATTCCGCGTTTGGACGAGGGTTCAATCCCCTCCAGCTCCACTATGTACTTCCGAACTAAATCGGAATATTCGAGACAAACCTCGGACTATCAAGTAGTTCCGAGGTTTTTTCGTGTCTAATCCTATCGGATTGAGGACCGGTATAAGACCAAAAAAAGACCTCACCAGACATAGTTTAGGCACTAACCAGGCACTAAGTTTTCAAATTGCGTTTTAGTGCCTAAATAGTGCCTAAAACGCTCTTAAAATCTTTAGTATCAGATAATTGCAAAGACGCAACTTAGACAAAACTCGGAAAATAGGCGACTTTCTAAGAACTCGTTTGAGTGATGTTAAAATGGGTGTCCGACACAATTTCCGGAATTGCGGTGCAAGAGCTTCTAAAATCGCAGAGTTAACCCTTGTCTGAATTGTAAATACTCATTCAAAAGTGGGCCAGGACGCTCATTCAAAAATGGGCCACCAC
>OHAJ01001533.1_pt1 | contig 16718 bp, 10 predicted proteins | sample 1577101 | NCBI WGS metagenome assembly OHAJ01 (sample SAMEA3541531, study PRJEB24748) | human gut metagenome | biome: human gut; feature: human-associated habitat; material: faeces | place: China | collected 2012
TACCAACTCCGTGTCAAGGCCGTACCAACTCCGTACCAAGTCCAAGCGTATAGATACGGAGAAGACACGGAGTAAATAAGACTCAGATATAATGAATATACGGGGCCTATTCATAAAGCCTTGAGTACTGAACCAAGCAAACTTATAAGAGGGAATAAAACATTAAGTTCATTTTCTTTTTTTTTAGAATATTCTTCCTTGCATGATTTATAATGTCTATCTTTGCACTCGGATTTAAGAATCCGGCTTTCGGGTGCTTCGTGATATATCTTATCAAACGAGGTGAAAAGGGAATCAGGTGAAACTCCTGAACAGACCCACTGCTGTGAGCTTCATTAAACTTTTCGGATAAATTCTACACTTGTCCACTGTCCGTATAGGATGGGAAGGACTTCCGGAGAGGAAGCGAGTCAGAAGACCTGCCTGCAAAGTTTGCAATCTACAGTTTCGGGGGAAAAGGAACTTAAGAGATTCACATTGCTTCAACTCATATTGTTATAGATATGAGAGGTCATTGCTCTGACTTCGTACCTCGAAACATAACGGAAAATAATTGTGTGTATGCAGAAGAAACGCATTTTGAGGTTATGTTGTGCAGTGCTAATGGTATCATTATCCGCCTGCGAATATGAGGATGATTTTCCTGCCGGAGTGGGCGAGGGTAATATCGAAGCTATTGTTTTGAACGAGGGAAGAATAGGTACGAATATGGGAGCTATATCTGTATTGTACCGTAACGGGATGGTGAGTCCCGATGTCTTTCGTGTTGTGAATAATCGACCGTTAGGGGATGTAGCACAATCTATTACGATGATTAATGGGAAGTACTTCATCGCTTTGAACAATTCCAAGAAAATCGAGATTGTGAATTCCAAGACTTTCGAATCCGAAGGTACGATACTTTATACACAGGCAGGATTACCACGTCAGATTGTGGCTATATCGGATACTACTGCTATCGTTTCCGATCTTTTAAGTAACAATGTCTCCGGTGTTGATTTGCCCAGCCAGCTGGTACGGATCCGTACCGTGCCTCCTTATGGTACTCCCTTGGAATATATCGTTATCAAAAAATGGGTAGAATATATGGAAGTGTCTGAACATAAACTTTTTGGTATTACAGCAAAAGGGGTTTATGTGTTCGATCTGGACAATATTACTCTGGAAGGAAGCCGCATGATAGAAGAAGTCTATAATGAGGAAGTCACTAAAACCTGTAAATTGCTGAAAGACAAAAATGGCAAGATATGGGCTTTGATGAACGAACGTGATAAAGGCAAACTTACTGCTATCCTGTTAAAGTGTATTGATCCGCAGACGGAGAAGGTAGTGACTACTTACAGACTGCCTTTTGTCAGTAAGAATGAAGCCAAAGAAGGGGATGTAACCGGAACTATCAGCTATAACCGGACTGACATGGATGCTACTAAAACTCTGATCTATTTTAGTGTGCGAACCTGCAAACCGGGTCTTCCGAATGACTCACAACAAAGTATTTATACGTTGAATACGGATGATGGCACTTTTAAATTACATCGTCATGTACCTGGAGTAGATATGATGTATGGTTGTGGAGTAAGTCCGCAAGGGGAAGTGTATATCTGCGACTGTCTGGACTATTCGGCACAGCGTGGCTATATTCGTCATTATAAAGAGAGTGGAAATGTTGAAAGTTACCGTGTTGGTATTTATCCCAATCAGGTCTATTTCCCTGAATCATCCGAAGTTCAATAATCTAAGTTTATGAGAAAACTGTTTTTCCTGATAGTTGCCGCATGCCTGCTGGTGACTGATGCGATAGCTCAAAAAAAGGATACGATTGCCTATGGCCTGAATCTGGATGAGGTGCAGATTGTAGCCCGTCGGATACGTCATGCCAATGAAGCAAATGCCGGTGCAAAAGTGACGCATCTTGAGCCTGAATTGCTGCAAATCAATAAAACCCGTTCGTTTTCTGAGTTATTGACCGAAAATTCAGCTACCTACATTAAGAGCCTGGGCACGGGAGCATTATCTACAGCCTCTTTCCGTGGAGGAAGTGCTGCGCAAACCCGGGTCAACTGGAATGGAATCAACATCACGCCGCCGATGTCCGGAGTGTTTGACTTTTCGCAGTTCCCTGTCTTTTTTGCCGACAACGTGAACCTTTATTATGGAAGCAGTCATGTGAAGAGTGGTACCGGTGCTGTGGGTGGGAGTGTAAACATCTTCAATGATCCGGAGTGGGGAAAGGGAGTTACAGGTAAATTTTTTGGAGAATATGGTTCTTATAACACATATACCGGAGGAACACAGATTAATGTAAGTGGCAAACGGGTGGTTTCGAAAACACGTTTGTTTTATCAGCATTCGGATAATGACTATACTTATATTAATAAAGTACTTACTAATGAAGCTTTCCGTGAGAAGCGGCAAGATGCCAAATATTCACAATGGAGTGCGATGCAGGAAGGGTACTTTAAACTGAATCCGTACGCACAACTGGCTGCTGTAGGCTGGATACAACAAGGGAAGCGTATGTTGCCCCAACCATTAGGCATTGTGGGAAAGACACACGAACAGCAGAATGAAACGAATATTCGCGGGTATGTAGGGTTCGACTACGTGCGTGGCATCCATGAATTTCATGTAAAAGGCGCATGGCTTTATTATCGTCTGAAGTATGACAAATGGTTTGATGGCGGGTTGTTCGACCCGGAAGGCAATATCAACTCTTCGCAGACATGGCAGGGGGTTGCTGATTATTCGTGTGCACCTGTTGACGAGTTGGTATTGAATGCTACGCTTACCTATACACACGACTTGGTAAATGTGAGTAGTTACATTGATGTGGATTCCGCTAAGTACCTGATAGACGATGTGTATTATAATATACCGGTACCCGAACCGCCATTGAAGCATCATCGCAATGTATTGTCGTTGCAAGCTTCGGCGAACTGGACATTGTTGCCATGGTTACAACTGCATGGACAGTATATGTTCGAGCAGAATAATAGCCGGAACGTGTCTACATGGTCGGCTGGTTTTGCCACTAACTTTTTTGACAAGACCTTCTACGTGAAAGGTAGCATGTCGTACAATTACCGTTTTCCCAGTATGAATGATCTTTATTGGCGTCCCGGTGGAAATCCCGATGTGAAACCCGAAGACGGCTATTCTTATGACGCAGCCATCGGTTATAAGAATGATTTAACCTCCTGGATGACATTGAATGCAGAAGCGTCCGGTTATCTGATGCATATTGACAATTGGATATTGTGGCTTCCAAAAGATGGCAACCAGTGGATATGGACACCTCAGAACAAACGTAATGTCCTCTCGATGGGAGCAGAGTTTACTGGTAAAATGGTGCTTAGCTTTGGAGATTTCAAGACTACACTTTCCGGTAATTTCAGCTGGGCTCGTTCGCGTACACGGAAGAAGCAGCATGTAGATGATAACTCTTATATGCAGCAGATCCCTTATGTGCCCGAATTGAAATGGAATGCACGGCTGGCGTTCGATTATAAAAAAGCCTTTTGTTCGTGGCAGACTACTTATATAGGTAAACGTTATGTCACAACTGATGAATCTTATTCAACCCGTCCTTATACGGTTCATAACTTATTAGTGGGTTATTTGTGGAAATTAGGGAACGGCATGCAGCTTACTTCGCAAGTACGTGTGGATAACATTCTGAATACCTATTATGAATCGACACAATACTATCCGATGCCATTGCGTAATGTGCTGTGCTCGTTGATGTTTGAATTTTAGTTTTTAATTTTTTATATACTAACAATGAAGAAGAACATTATTTATTTTTTATCATGCCTTGTCCTTACGGTAGGACTAGTATCTTGTAGTGATGATGACAAAGAACCGTTGTCGCCTTTAACAGTTGTGATAGAGGGTGCCGAAGCACAAGAAGTAGTGCAAGGTGCAACTCTGAATTTAAAGGCTGTAGTAGAAGGAAGTTCAGAAGTGAAATATGTCTGGACATTGAATGGTAAGGAAGTTTCTACCACCCCTGCTTATGAGTTTACTGCGACGGATCTTGGAAAAAGTGAAATTCAACTGAAAGTTTCAAATGCGGAGCAAGGTGAAGCAGCAGCCAAGTTAGACCTCGACGTGTATGGAAAGTATAAGTATGGAACCTTTATACTGAACGAAGGTGCAGCTTGGGGAGGTGATAAAGGTGGCTACCTAATCTTTATAAGTCCGGAGGGAGAACTTGTGGAGAAGGCTTTCCAAAAAGAGAACAATGGATCATGGTTAGGCAGTGTTCCGCAGGATGTGTTTATTGCCAACAATAAAATGTATATTGTTTCTCAAAACGGAGGTAACGAGGGAGGCTTTTTAACGATAGTCAATGCTGAAACATTGAAACTGGAAACCGCTTTTGGTGATGAATTGAAGAGTCAGGTAAGTTGGCCTACACATGTAGCAGTGTTGGGCGATGATAACATTTATCTGCGTGATAACGGAGGTATTAAGTTGTTTCATCCTTCTACAGGAGAAGCGACTCTTATCGAAGGAACGAAAGGAGCCAGAAAAAATACGATGGCAGTTGTTGGAGGAAAAGTTTTTGCTTCGCAAAACAAGAATCTTCTTGTCATAGAATCCGGAAAGGATAAAGTATCGGCAACGGTTGAATTTGACGGTAATATTTCGGGTGTGGTAAAATCATCAGATAATAACGTTTGGGTATCGGTTTCAACTGGTAAAATAGCTAAAGTCAGTGCCAAAGATTATTCAATTATAAAAGAAAACGATTTGTCGTCGAATACAGATGCTACAAAAACGTTGTCAGCTTCATTTGCTGCTGCTCCCAGTATAACAGCCAAAGGAGATACATTGTATATGAGTGGTCTTGCTACTAAAATTTACCGTCATATTTTTAGTACTAATGAAACTAAACTGATGGTAGATGTTAAAGAGATGGTAGAAAATGCCAATATCGTTTATAATACAGTTACTGTTGATCCGGTAACGGAAGGAGTTTATTTCAATACGATAAAAGGATATGGAGATAATGTGGGTATCAATCAGATTAGTATATTCGATTTTAGTGGTGCAACTCCTACTTTGAAAGCACATTATAATGATTGTACAAGATATCCGGCTGGAGTCTTCTTTACTTCTAATTTTAGATAACTATGAAGAATAATATTATCTATTTTTTATCATGTCTTGTCCTTGCTATAGGATTGGAATCTTGTAGTAGCGATGATTCCAACGGCAATGCTTTACTACTCTCAGTATCCATTGTCGATGGTGAAAAACAAGATGTTGCACTTGGAAAATCTCTCACCTTGGAGGCGAAAGTGGAAAATGGTGAAAATGCTCGTTTTGAGTGGACAGTGGATGGTGAGAAGGTATCAACTGAACTGAAGTATGTGTTTACTCCCACAAAGGTAGGCACCTACGACGTGAAGTTTGCAGCTTATAAGGATAAAGATGAAGCCTATGCCGCTATACTGGTGAATGTATATGTGGCTTATGATGCTGTAAAGTCTATGAGTGATATTCAATTCTGGACAGGAGAGGGAGAATGTCAGTCTGCATTAGGCGTGCAATGGATAAGTGGTGACAACTGGGAAGATCCGATACAGGATAATGTTCATTTCCTGAGTTGGGGGTATCGTTGGAAAGAAAGTGACCAATCTACCGGATATCAGATGATCTTAGCAATTGCTAAAGCAGATCCTCGCTTCTTTGTTGTGATGGGACCAGGTTTTGGTGGTGATGACAGTCGGTCTGTTCGTGGTTTGGGCTACGATGCCAATGGTGATGGTTGTTTTTCTATAAAGAATGAATCCATGTCTATTACATATGATGCAAAGGACTTTACGGATGGGGTAATCTTTCTGAAAGATGATGTGACGGGAGATGGATTTGTATCAACCGATCCTGCCGATTATTGGATGGGTGGCTGGTATGAGAATTATTGTTCGTATTATTTGGGTGATGATGGGAAGAATGTTCCGGAATCATTTGAATATTCTCCATATATGGCAGACTTGCGCACATTAACTCAGAACAGTTGGGATGCTTGGACTTGTTCCTCAATCAATTCCGGTATGATGAATACTTATCCTTTTGCAGAATGGATGGTAGGGGCTCTTGCAAATCCCCAATAATAGATACGAATTGATTTTTCCTGAAATAAATAAAAGTTCTCTCATATCAATTGATAGGGAGAACTTTTATTATATAAACCGCAGCAACTATCAGGGCTACTACAATAATAGCAAAGATAATAAGCAATATTAGACTGTAGAAGAACATAAGTACTGTGGTCCAAAAACTTCTCCACCACGTGTATCCATACAGTTGCTTATAATCCAGGCAGAAGAGGGCAAAGATGAATAGTATGGGCAATTCGTATAAATCGCCTACCTGTGCACTGCCGTTGAAAGGAAGCACAATGATGCTGAGCAAGAGTATTTGGCAAGCGATATAGGCCTGTATAAATACATGTTCTGTCAGATTATAGCGCAGCTTGTTCTTTTTACGACGGAAAGCCATGAGCGTTGCCAGAGCAAAAAGAGGTAACGTGGCAATGATGCGGAATGCCTTGTTGCCATGTCCCCAACTTTTCAGTAAGTTCCATACTTTTTCCAAGAAAGGTGTGTTGTGGATGACTTTTTCAAGTTTATCAAATGCTGAAGACCCATCTTTCAGCAATTCGTCTATGAGCTCATCATCTTCATCGCCATTTATTTTTATGGTGATATTGTCCTTTTTAAAAGAACTTTTTGTTTCTAGTTTTTCCAAATCCAGATTCAGGTCTTTTATAGTTTGAGTCAGAACTTCCTTTTGAGCTGGTTCTTTGGCCTTTTTTATCTGTTTCTGCAAAAGTTCGCGTGTGACTATCAGATTCTTCTTCCGGATTTCCGTAGAATCCTCTGTTCCCAGATTTTCCAGTTTCTTGTTCAAGCCTTTTATGGCCTGGTTCAGAACATCTTTGGTGTGTGAGTCTTCTGTTCCCTCTATTCGTTTTTGTAGTTGTTCACGTGCAGCAAGTATTTCTTGTCTTTGGACTTCCTGTGATTTTTCCTTCTTTTCTTTCAGGGCTTCAGGGTCTACCAGTTGCACAGCCATTATGTAAAGGGCGGCAAGTACAAATAATGTCTGGAAGGGGCGGAAGTATAAGATTCGTTTGCCAGCAATGAAGTCTCTGATCATGTATCCCGGGCGGTAGAGCAAGTCCAGAAGGGTGCGGCCGAAACCATTATCGATATTAGTGAATCCGCCTAATATATTTCTGAATGCATTACTGAAACGGTAACGGGGAGTATTCCGGCTTTGACCGCAACGGTTGCAATAGCTACCTGTATAAGCAGTTTCACAATTTAAGCAAATATTGCTTTCCTCACTCATGGGCGGTGTTTTCTTTCCTTGTACCATTTTGATGTGTAGGGCGCGAAGGCGTATCTTACAGGGAAGCCACCAGGGAGAGTTTAATATTCGGTTTGGCAGAATCCTGCGTTTGGTAAGGATATACAAGAGAACCAGAATGAAAGCCCACAGAAAAACATTACTGTCTTCTCCTTCTTCAAAAGATAACCATAGTAGTACTGCCAGGATTAGTATTTGCCAGATATTGATCATTTTCTTTCTGCAAGGAGTGCGACGGGAAACAATAACCGGAACGGAAGGTGGATTGACAACCGGATGGGTTGGTTGTTCATCCGTTTCCAAGAGTTCTTCCAGTGAGTTCATAATTTTCCAATGCGGATATTTGCCTAATTCTTCGGCGGAAGTTACTCCATGGGTTACACCGGCAAAGTCCACACCAGCTGCTTTGGCTGTGGCAGCGTCCACTGTGCTATCGCCAATGTAGAGGGTTTCTGCCTTGGTGACATGCAACTGTTTGATGGCAAGCAGCAACCCTTCGGGTGAGGGCTTGGCTGTTTGTACATCTTCTCCGCCAATAATGATGTTGAAGAAACTGCCGGGGAAGTGCTGGTCGAGCATTTCCTTTATGCGATAACGGTATTTGGTGGAGATGATGCCGATGAATGCGCCTGCATCTTTCAGGGCAAGCAGCACAGACTTGGTTTCCAGAAAGAGTACGGTGTTTATTGTCATGTGGGTATCCGCTTCCTTCCTGTATTCGCTCTTAAAACCAGCTAGTTGGTCTTCATCCGTCACCCCCGTCAGGATAGAGAAAGATTCTTCCAAAGTTTTTCCGATGGTACGTTTAATATCTTCATCGGTTACATCTGTATAACCATGTTGATTGAGCACATTACGGAAACAGGTAACGATGCCGCGAGAAGAGTCTGCGAGCGTGTAGTCAAAGTCAAAGAGATAAGTCGTATAGCTCATTGTCGCTTTTTGCGGCAAAGTTATAAATTAATTGGAATTTTTAGGCTATATTTGTTCGTTCGATGAATTTATTAGGGAAACCGTTAAGTGTTTCCGGATGCTGAGTTGTTACATATGCACGTTAACTATGTAGTATTATGAAATTGTCAGAATTGTTTTTACTGGTTTTATTCCTTTTCTCCCTTTCAGCGTGTGTGTCCCAGCAACCGGATACGAAGAGTAAGTGCTATGCCACAGAGTATGTCAACCCCTTTATCGGTACGGATTTTACCGGGAATACGTATCCCGGAGCACAAACTCCGTTCGGTATGGTGCAGTTAAGTCCCGATAACGGGCTTCCGGGATGGGATCGCATCTCCGGTTATTTCTATCCGGACAGCACGATTGCAGGTTTTAGCCATACCCACCTTTCAGGTACCGGGGCAGGTGATTTATATGATATATCTTTTATGCCTGTTACTTTGCCCTATAAAGAGACGGATGCTCCGTTAGGTATTCATTCTTTATTTTCTCACTCCGAAGAAACTGCCAGTGCCGGATATTATCAGGTTCGGTTGAAAGACTATGATATCAATGTAGAACTGACGGCAACCGAGCGTTGCGGTATTCAACGTTATACCTTCCCTGAAGCAGATGCTGCCATTTTCCTTAACTTGCGAAAGGCTATGAATTGGGATTTTACCAATGATACTTATATTGAGAGAATCGATTCTGTTACCATACAAGGGTATCGCTTTTCTGACGGTTGGGCACGCGATCAGCATATTTATTTTCGTACCCGATTCTCTAAACCGTTTAAAGCAATGCAGTTGGATACTGCTGCTATTGTCAAGGATGGTGAACGGATTGGAACGTCTGCTATCGCCCGTTTTGATTTCCATACCGCTGCAGGAGAGCAGATTCTTGTAACCACTGCCATATCAGGTGTAAGCATGGAGGGAGCTGCTCGTAATCTTGCAGCCGAAGCACCGGATGATGATTTCGACAAATATCTGGCTATTACCCAAAAAAACTGGAATGAACAACTGTCTAAGATAGAAATCACATGTGATGATCCTGATGAGAAAGTCAAATTTTATACGGCTCTGTATCACTCTATGCTGGCACCGACTATTTATAATGATGTGGACGGTGCCTATTACGGTCCCGATAAACAAGTGCATCAGGCAGATAGATGGACCAATTACAGTACTTTTTCATTGTGGGATACCTATCGTGCCGCTCATCCTCTTTACACTTATATAGAACCGCAACGTGTGAATGATATGGTTCAGTCTTTTCTTGCTTTTTTTGAACAGAACGGACGTCTTCCGGTATGGAACTTCTATGGAAGTGAAACGGACATGATGATAGGCTATCATGCTGTACCGGTTATTGTGGATGCTTATCTGAAGGGAATAGGAAATTTTGATCCGAAGAAAGCCTTGGAAGCCTGTGTAGCTACAGCCAATATAGATGAATATCGCGGAATTGGATTGTATAAAAAGTATGGTTATGTGCCTTATGATGTGACAGATCATTATAACTCAGAGAACTGGTCGCTCTCTAAAACTCTGGAGTACGCTTACGATGATTATTGTATTGCCCGTATGGCGGACAAGTTGGGTGAAAGGCAGATTGCAGATGCATTCTATAAACGTTCTCAAAACTATAAGAATGTATATAATCCCCAGACTTCTTTTATGCAGCCGCGTGATAATAAAGGAAACTTTATTCAACCCTTCAGTCCGGATGACTATACTCCGCATATTTGCGAAAGTAACGGTTGGCAATATTTCTGGTCTGTGCAGCAAGATGTCGATGGTTTGATTGGTTTGGTCGGAGGTACGGAGCGTTTTGCCCAGAAACTGGATAGTATGTTTACTTATAATCCTTCTGCGGATGAAGATCTGCCTATTTTCAGTACCGGAATGATTGGGCAGTATGCACATGGGAATGAACCGAGTCATCATGTCATTTATTTGTTTAATGCTGTAGGGCAACCTTGGAAGACTCAGAAATATGCCGCCGAGGTGATGCATGAACTTTATAAGAACACGCCTGCCGGTTTATGCGGGAATGAGGATTGTGGTCAGATGTCTGCCTGGTACGTATTTAGCGCAATGGGATTCTATCCGGTAGATCCGGTTAGCGGCAGATATGAAATAGGCACCCCTATGTATCCTGAAATGAGAATGCATTTGGATAACGGCAAGACATTTACGGTATTGGCGCCGACTGTTAGTGAAGAGAATATATATATCCAGTCGGTGAAACTCGACGGGAAACCTTATGATAAAAGCTATATCACACATGAACAAATAATGAATGGCTCTGTCTTTGAATTTGAGATGGGGAATAAACCGGGGGTAGTGTGGTATGCGATAGAGTGATAAAATGAAGTTGTGGGATTATGGGTGATAACTTTGATTCAACTTATAAACTCCTTTTCCGTAAATACTATGCCAATCTGCTTTTCTATGCCACACGTATTGTGGGCGAGGAAGAAGCAGAGGACGTAGTACAAGATGTGTTTGTGGAATTGTGGCGACGAAAAGATACAGTGACGGTGGGAGAGCAGATACAGGCATTTCTGTATCGGGCGGTGTATACCCGTGCTTTGAATGTTTTGAAGCACCGAGACATCAAGAATAGTTACGAAGCTGTCGTAACGGAAATTAATCAGAAGAGGGTTGAATTCTATCAGCCGGATAGTAATGATGTAGTGAAAAGGATAGAGGATCGTGAGCTTAGAAGAGAGCTTTCCGAAGCCATTAATGAACTGCCGGATAAATGCAAGATGGTTTTCAAACTCAGTTATCTGCATGATATGAAGAACAAGGAAATTGCAGAAACAATGGGAATATCGTTGCGGACAGTAGAGGCTCACATGTATAAAGCTTTGAAGTTCCTGCGTGAAAGATTGGGCTACCTCAACTTTATGTTAGTCCTGTTTTTATTGAATAAGGTATAAGTGTTTTTGTCGAAACGATTGTTTTATTAGTATGATGAAAGAAGGAAAAAACAAGTTGAATGAAGAATTACTGGTCAAATTCCTTATGGGTGAATGTTCTGAAGAAGAACTCCGTGAGGTGAACACTTGGCTGAACGAGTCGGACGATAATGCGCGTGAATTGTTCAGGATAGAGGAAATATATCATCTGGGAAAGAATGGCGATTCTACTGATGAGAAAAAAATAGAAAAAGCAGAAAAGCAGTTATTCAAACGGTTGGCACAGGAAGAAGCTAAACAGTTCAAGGTGCGTAGAATGCATACTTGGATGAAGTATGCTGCTATGTTCATAGGAATTTTCTTTGTATCCGGTTTGAGCTATCATATCTATCAGTCTCAAAGTGAAGAACAGTTAGTGGCTGTTGTAGCTCGGGATGAGGTGAAGGAGTTGATGCTGCCCGATGGCACTAAAGTATGGTTGAATAAGCACACGACCTTGAAGTACCCGCGTGAGTTTTCTGAAAAGGAAAGAAATGTGTATATGGAGGGAGAGGGCTATTTTGAAGTAAAGAGAAATGTTGAAAAGCCTTTTATTGTGCGAAGTGAAGCCATGCAAGTCAGAGTGCTGGGTACGGTCTTTAACTTGAAGAGTGATAAGATGAACCGTTCGGCAGTAGCTACACTGATTAAGGGAGAGATTGAGGTGAAAGGCAATCACAATGAGGGTATGATTGTGTTGGCTCCGGGGCAAAAAGCCGAATTGAACGCTGTAACTCGTCGTCTGGTAGTGAAGCAAGTGGATACAGGCATTGAGAATTGGCATAATAATCAGTTTGTCTTTGAAAATGCTGATATATTTACGATTGCCCGTACTTTAGAGAACTCTTATGGAGTGAAGATTATTCTGGCGCCTGATATGGATGCTACTAAAACATATTCGGGTACACTGAAGAAGAAAAACACTGTGGAGGAAATCCTGAATTTGATTAAAAGTACAAATGCAATACCTATTGAATATAAAATTGTAGGAAATAGTGTATTTTTGTCTCCCAAAAAATAAAAGGAAACTTTTGAAATATATAATCTTATAAATATAATAGTATGAGAAAGCTGCTTTTATCAATGTGCTTTTTGGGCTGTGCTCTCTGGGCGCAGGCTAAAGATTTAACACAATACGTTAACCCGTTGATGGGTACGTTATCCAGTTTCGAACTATCTACAGGCAATACATATCCTGCTATCGCACGTCCATGGGGTATGAATTTCTGGACTCCTCAAACAGGAAAAATGGGAGATGGTTGGCAGTATGTTTATACCGCCCATAAAATCCGTGGTTTTAAACAAACCCATCAACCCAGTCCCTGGATTAATGACTACGGTCAGTTTTCTATCATGCCGGTAGTGGGCAAACCCGAATTTAATGAAGATAAGCGTGCCAGCTGGTTCTCTCATAAAGGAGAAGTTGCATTGCCTCATTATTATAAGGTGTATCTTGCTGAACACGATGTAGTGACAGAGTTTACTCCCACTGAACGTGCTGTTTTATTCCGTTTTACTTTTCCGGAGAATGAACATTCATATATTGTAGTGGATGCTTTCGACAAAGGATCTTATATTAAAATTATTCCTGAACAAAATAAGATTATCGGATACACAACCCGTAACAGTGGTGGAGTGCCCGATAACTTCAAGAACTACTTTGTTATTGAGTTCGACAAGCCTTTTACTTATCAGGCTTCTGTTGCCGATGGCGTTTTGGCAGAGAATCAAAAAGAGCAGAAGGCCGGACATGCAGGTGCAATCATTGGTTTTAAAACCCGTAAAGGAGAAATCGTGCATGCTCGTGTAGCCTCTTCCTTTATCGGTTTTGAGCAGGCAGACAGAAACTTGAAAGAGCTTGGAAACGATAGTTTTGATACTTTGGTTCAGAAAGGGCAAGATGCCTGGAATGAGGTATTGGGTAAAATAGAAGTGGATGGTGGCAATCTTGATCAGTATCGTACTTTTTATTCTTGTCTGTATCGTTCGGTACTTTTCCCCCGTGCTTTTTATGAATTTGATGAAACTGGCAATCCTGTTCATTATAGTCCTTACAATGGTCAGGTATTACCTGGATATATGTATACGGATACCGGCTTCTGGGATACTTTCCGTTGCCTGTTCCCTTTCCTCAACCTGATGTATCCTTCGGTAAACAAACAAATCCAGGAAGGTCTCGTCAATACATATAAGGAAAGCGGTTTCTTCCCTGAATGGGCTAGCCCGGGACATCGTGGTTGTATGATTGGCAACAACTCTGCCTCTGTACTGGCTGATGCCTATCTGAAGGGGGTTAAAGTGGATGATGTGGCTACCTTGTATGAAGGACTTATCCATGGCACAAAGAATGTACATCCTGAAGTTTCTTCTACCGGACGTCTCGGTTATGAATATTATAATGAATTAGGTTATGTTCCTTATGACGTAAAGATCAATGAGAATGCTGCCCGTACTCTGGAATATGCTTATGATGACTGGTGTATCTATCAGATGGCAAAAGCGCTGGATCGTCCGAAGAAAGAGCAGAAACTTTTTGCCAATCGTGCTATGAACTATAAGAACGTGTTCGATAAGGAAAGCCTGTTGATGCGTGGACGTAATAAAGATGGGCAGTTCCAGACACCTTTCTCACCTTTGAAATGGGGAGATGCCTTTACAGAAGGAAACAGTTGGCATTACTCCTGGTCCGTTTTCCACGATCCGCAAGGTTTGATCGATTTGATGGGTGGTGAAAAAGTTTTTGTCGAAATGCTGGATTCTGTGTTTATTGTTCCTCCCATCTTCGATGACAGCTATTATGGACAGGTGATTCATGAAATACGTGAAATGACAGTGATGAACATGGGTAACTATGCGCATGGTAACCAGCCTATACAGCACATGATTTACATGTACAATTATGCCGGGCAGCCTTGGAAAGCCCAATATTGGTTGCGTCAGGTGATGAACCGTATGTATACTCCAGGTTCTGATGGGTATTGTGGAGATGAAGACAATGGGCAGACTTCTGCCTGGTATGTGTTCTCAGCATTAGGCTTCTATCCGGTTTGTCCGGGAACCGATGAGTATGTTCTCGGTGCTCCTTTGTTCAAGAAAGCTACACTTCATCTTGAGAATGGCCGTTCATTGGTTATTGATGCAGCAAACAATAGTTCTGAAAATATGTATATTGAATCGCTTCGTCTGGATGGAAATGAATATACGAAGAATTATGTGAAACATGAAGACCTGTTGAAGGGCGGTGTCCTGAAATTTGATATGGGTAATAAGCCCAACTTACAGAGAGGAATACATCCGGAAGATTATCCATATTCTTTCTCTAACGAAATAAAAAAGAAGTAAGGGCTGAAGTTAATAATGTAAGAAAGAAGGGAATAGAAATTAAAACTATTCCCTTTTTTGTTTTTAATGAAAAAAATATCATTTTGTAGTAAGTGTATTTTTAGCGACTGTTGTTTTATATATGAAAGTCGGGAGAAAGGGTCTCCTGACAGATTAAAATTAACCAATGTGTAACCTTTAAACTTTGTTTATGGACAACAATCATGCTTTTCAAAGTTCGAAATTTCTACGGGCTTTATTAGTCTTGTTCTTCATGACTGTATCAGTTCAGTGGACTTTTGCCCAACTGGATTTGAACATGTCTCGCACGACATTAGGTACGGTCATTGAACAAATCAAAACTCAATCCAAGTATCAATTTTTTTATGACGACAAACTTGCTGCTACGGCAGTGGAAAAAGTCAATGTGAAGAATGCATCTATCGAAGATGCCTTGACTGCTATTCTTAAAGGGAAAAATATTTCTTTTAAAGTAGAAGATAACATTGTTTATCTTTCAGAGAAGTCTCAATCAGGACAAGAAGGTGCCCAACAAGGAAAAGAACGTACGATAACCGGTCAGGTATCGGACGATATGGGGCCTCTGATCGGTGTCAATGTATTGGTGAAAGGTACCAGTGTGGGTTGTATCACCGATTTTGACGGTAATTTTACGCTGACCACAACAGAAGCAAATCCTGTAATTCAATTCTCTTATGTCGGTTATAAAACACAGGAGATTGCAGCAAAGGAACAGAGTGTTATCAATCTGATGATGGAGAGCGATTCTCAACTGGTAGAAGAGGTTGTTGTAACTGCCTTGGGTATTAAACGTGCAACTAAAGCATTGAGTTACAATGTTCAGGAAATCAAAAGTGATGAACTGACCAGAGTGAAAGATGCTAACCTTGTAAACTCTTTGTCTGGTAAAGTGGCGGGTGTTACCATTAATGCCAGTTCCTCCGGTGTAGGTGGTGCCAGTAAAGTAGTGATGCGTGGTACGAAAGGTATTGATCAGTCCAGCAACGCTCTTTATGTGATCGATGGTGTACCTATGTTCAATCTTTCCGGTGAAGGTGGTCAGGAATTTGACTCTAAAGGTTCTTCAGAAGCGATTGCAGATATAAATCCGGAAGACATCGAATCTATGTCTGTATTGACGGGTGCTGCCGCTGCCGCTTTGTATGGTAGTCACGCTGCCAATGGTGCTATTGTTATTACGACTAAGAAAGGCAAGGAAGGACGTTTGAGTTTGACTGTATCACAGAATACTGAATTTCTCCGTCCGTTTGTTACTCCTAATTTTCAGTGGTTGGATAATTCATTCATCGCACACTGTAACTGGGATGTCTGGAAACTTGCCATAAAGTGGCGCATAGCTCCCTCAAAATCATCCACCTTTCCCTTTTTCTCCGGGATATACTCATCACTGTGTTTTTCCATTCCTGTCAGAAACCATGTCAAAGGTTCCATAAAGGCATCATAATTCATGACCGTATCCCACTGGTCACCTTTTTCTAACCAGTCTTTTGGGTCGCCATAATGCTCCGCCAGAATAAGTGCTTCCGGGTTGGCTGTCTTAACTGCTTTTCGAAAATCCCTCCAAAATTTATGATTGAACTCTGAAGAATGACCTAAATCCGCCGCAACATCCAGACGCCAGCCATCTACATAATATGGTGCTGACACCCATTTTGCTGCGATGCCAAGAATGTAATCGTACAACTCTTCCGAGCCTTCATAATTTAATTTTGGCAGCGTGTCATAATCCCACCACCCCTCATAAGAGGTGTTATCCGGCCAGCCGTTTTCATCCCGGAAACCGAAGAAACTGCGGTAAGGGCTCTCTTTCGACAAAAATGCACCGTCCTCGTAACCTCCGTTTGCGTGATAGATTTTTTCCCTGTCTAACCATTTATTGAACGAACCGCAGTGGTTAAACACACCGTCTAAAATAACTTTCATTCCTCTGGCGTGTATCTCTCTGACCAGCTCCGCAAAAAAAGCATTGCTCGCCTCTAAATTTTCCCGGTTTGTGACACGGTTTACATAACGTGGAAGATCTGGAGAAACATTGGAGTGATGGGCAGTTTGCTGTTCTGAAAAAGGC
>OHAJ01001542.1_pt1 | contig 16692 bp, 9 predicted proteins | sample 1577101 | NCBI WGS metagenome assembly OHAJ01 (sample SAMEA3541531, study PRJEB24748) | human gut metagenome | biome: human gut; feature: human-associated habitat; material: faeces | place: China | collected 2012
TCAATGTCACGCTGGGCTGGGAGCAGGAATATTTCCTGGTGGACGAAGCGCTGTTTCTGGCCCGTCCCGACTTGGCGCAGACCGGACGTACGCTGATGGGGCACTCTTCGGCCAAAGACCAGCAGTTGGAAGATCATTATTTCGGTTCTATCCCCCCCCGCGTCACTGCATTTATGAAAGAGTTGGAAATAGAGTGCCATAAACTGGGAATTCCGGTAAAAACCCGTCACAATGAGGTTGCTCCCAATCAATTTGAATTAGCTCCTATTTTTGAAAATGCCAACCTCGCCAACGACCATAACCAACTCGTTATGGATTTGATGAAGCGCATTGCCCGTAAACATAACTTTGCCGTATTGCTACACGAGAAACCATATAGCGGAGTCAATGGATCGGGGAAACACAATAACTGGTCGCTCTGTACCGACACCGGCATTAATCTTTTTGCCCCGGGAAAGAATCCGAAAGGCAATATGCTTTTCCTCACCTTCCTGGTAAATGTATTAATGATGGTTTACAAAAATCAAGATTTGCTACGTGCTTCTATCATGAGCGCCGGCAACAGTCATCGTTTGGGTGCTAATGAAGCTCCTCCCGCTATTCTTTCTATTTTCCTGGGCAAACAGCTCTCTGCCACTTTGGACGAAATAGTATTGAGGCGGCGAAGGTAGTGGAAGCTAACGAAAAACTCTATATCAACCGCGAAGAAGGCTTTATCGGCACCGCCTTGAAAAAAGATGAATTTATAGCCAACTGTTCAGATATTGACGATGTGATTATCTTCTATAAAGACGGCAAATACAAAGTGGTTCGTGTAACAGACAAAATGTTTGTCGGCAAGAATGTTCTCTATGTCAATATCTTCAAGAAAAACGACAAACGTACCATATACAATGTGGTCTATCGGGATGGAAAAGAAGGGTTTCACTATATCAAACGATTCAACATTACCTCCATCACCCGCGACCGTGAATATGATGTAACGCAAGGTACGCCCGGCTCACGTATCGTTTACTTTACAGCCAATCCCAATGGGGAAGCGGAGGTTATCAAGATTACCTTAAAGCCGAATCCGCGTATCAAAAAAATCATATATGAAAAAGATTTCAGTGACATCAATATAAAGGGACGCCAGTCCATGGGCAATATCCTGTCTAAATACGAAGTACATAAAATAGCCTTGAAACAACGTGGCGGCTCTACCCTGGGTGGAAGAAAAGTATGGTTTGACCGGGATGTACTCCGCTTGAACTATGACGGACGCGGTGAATATCTGGGAGAATTCCAAAGTGACGAATTGATTTTAATAGTCCATGAAAATGGAGAATTCTATACCAGTAACTTCGATTTGAACAATCATTATGATCCGGGGATCCACATCATCGAGAAGTTCGATGCCAACAAGGTATGGTCCGCCGCTTTATTTGATGCCGACCAGGGATATCCTTATCTGAAACGATTCACTTTTGAATCCACTTCACGCCGTCTCAATTATTTGGGCGAGAATAAGGAAAGTCGTTCTATATTGCTTACTTGTGTGGCTTATCCACGCATACAAGTCATATTCGGAGGACATGACAGTTTCCGTGATCCATTGGAAATAGATGTGGACGAATTCATCGGAATCAAGAGTTTCAAAGCGAAAGGAAAACGAATCAGTACTTACAACATTGAACAAATAAATGAACTGGAACCTTTACGCTTCCCCGAACCTTCCAAAGAAGAGGACGGTGCGGAAGAGGGGACTGATGAAAACGAAGAAACTGCCGAAATTGAAGATCCGGATCATGGTAAGAGTGAAACAGATATCATTGATGAAATTACCGGCCAGATGAAACTGTTTTAAAAAATGAAGAAAATTCTCCTGTTATTACTGTCCCTGTTTTTGGGTCTGTCTTCGCAGGCGCAGGAAGACAGCTTACAAGCAAACCGCTACGTTATGAGAGCTACTCTTTACGGTGCCGGTTTTACAAATATATTGGACACCTATCTTTCACCGATGGAATATACCGGACCCGAAATTCGTATCCTGCGTGAAAGTATGCGCATGACCAAACTGATGAATGGCAACGTGTCTGTTCAAAGTCTGTTCCAAGCCAATCTGTCCCTGACAGAGAATAAAGCAGAAACAAGTAATGAAATGGCAGGTATGGTCAATTGGAATTATGCACTGCATTACCAGTTCCGGCTGACAGAAAACTTGAAGATACTGGCGGGTCCCATGCTGGACTTGAACGGCGGGTTCATCTATAACATGCGAAATTCCAATAATCCCGCCCAAGCTAAAGCATATGTCAATCTGGCGGCATCGGGTATGGTCATCTATCGGTTTCATATCGGTAACTATCCGCTGATAGCCCGTTATCAAGCCAATCTGCCTGTCATGGGGATTATGTTTTCCCCGGAATACGGACAATCTTATTATGAGATATTCAGTTTAAAGAATGGCGGCAAGAATGTGCTGTTCACTTCCCTGCATAACCAACCTTCCTTGCGACAGCTGGTTACATTGGATTTTCCTATCCGGTCGGTCAATATGCGTTTCGGATACCTATGTGATATCCAGCAGGCGAAAGTCAATAATCTGAAAAGTCATATATGGTCACACGCCTTTATGATAGGTTTCGTGAAAAACTTTTATTTATTAAAAGGTAAGAACAAAGTGGCGATGCCCAGCCGGGTCAGCCCTTATTAATATAGAGGATGAAAAGAAATAGTTATATTTTTATCAGTCTGTTATTGTCTGTTGTATTATTTACTTCGTGCATCACGGAGGACGAATACGACAACTCCCCCGAAGGCAACTTCGAAGCATTATGGCAGACTATCGACCGCCAGTATTGTTTCCTTGACTATAAAAAGCAGGAATACGGATTGGACTGGAATGAAATATACAGCCAGTATAAACAGAGAATATCCAAAGGCATGAATAATGAACAGTTATTCGAAGTTCTGGCAGATATGCTGAACGAGTTGCGTGACGGACACGTAAATCTGTCTTCCAAACTGGAGTACTCCCAATATCGTGAATGGTTTGACAGCTATCCGGCCAATTTCAGCGACAGCATCCAACGTGTTTATCTAGGTAAGGATTATGCCCAATCCTCGGGTATGAAGTATCAGATATTCGAGGACAATATAGCCTATATTTATTGTGGCAGTTTCCAATCGGGCATCGGTGAAGGAAATCTGGACGAGGTTCTAAACAAACTGGCTATTTGTGATGGGTTGATTATTGATGTGCGAAATAATTCGGGTGGTAATCTTACCACAGCCGAGAAATTAGCCGCACGTTTCACGAATGAAAAAGTGCTGGTAGGCTATATGTCCCATAAAACCGGACCGGGGCACAATGACTTCTCCACTCCCAAAGCAGTTTGGCTGGAACCGTCACTAGACCGTGTACGCTGGCAAAAACAGGCGGTAGTGCTGACTAACCGTCGCTCTTTCAGTGCCACTAATGATTTTGTGAACAGAATGAAAATACTACCTAAAGTAACCATCATCGGTGACAAAACAGGTGGCGGTTCCGGCCTGCCCTTCTCCTCCGAACTGCCCAACGGCTGGTCTGTCCGCTTCTCGGCCAGCCCCATGTACGATGCGGATATGCAACATCTGGAATTCGGTATAGATCCGGACATCAAAGTCAATATGAGTTCAGAGGATATGCAACGCAATGTAGATACCATTATTGAGGCTGCACGTGAATATTTACATAGCCACAAAGAATAATTTTCTAAAAATCTTTGGTACTTAAGAAATATTGCTTATCTTTGCACCCGCTTACCAAAAGCAATGTCGCGCGTGTGGCGTAATTGGTAGCCGCGCCAGACTTAGGATCTGGTGTCGTGAGACGTGTAGGTTCGAGTCCTATCACGCGCACAAGTTTCCGTATAGAAACAGACAAAAGCCCTCGAAATTATCCGATTTCGAGGGCTTTTCTTTACTAGAAGAAACTAGTTCTCAAAAATCATGTGGCATACTAAAATTTCACATTTATTTTTTTCCCTTTATAAAGCACTGTCTTTTCACTTCCATCCGGCATTCGAACTGTAAACTTCCGCTCATCCAGCATCCCTTCATAGCAGCCACGACGTGCATCAATAGTCAATGTCCGCTTGGCATCATTCCAAATCATCGGAATTTCAGTATAAGCACCGTTTTCGTAATTATAGTTATTGCCTTCATCCTCATAAAGCACAAAATTACCATCGGCACCAGGATAAACACAAACCTTGAGATTGTCCCATTTCTTCTCGGTCACGTATTGCACATCGGGACCTAACGGCACGATGCTTCCAGCACGTACATAAAGCGGAATACGATTGAACACAGTCGTCACCTTCAGCTTCTGCCCACCTTCTGCCACTTCGTTCGTCCAAAAATCATACCATTGGCTACCGGCAGGCAAATATAGTTCCATTTCTTTAGATTGAGTAAAATCGACAGACAATAGAGGGATATCAGACTCCTGCGCTTTGCAGCCCCACCCTTCATTCTCTTTCAAGATTTGCTGTGCCTGCTCAGGAGTGTATTGGGCATGTAATACAGGTGCCACCAAAAAGGATGATCCAAACATATACTCACTGCCCATGTTCCATGTCTTAGGATCACTGAGAAAATCCATGAATAGTGCCCGCATAAACGTGGAATTACGATGACTTACTTCCCAAGATGTAGAATAGATATAAGGCATCAACGAATAACGGAGTTTTATAGCATCAACCAATGCATCATACACCGGCTCACCAGCTTTACCATAGAGGAAAATTTCGCGAGGTGCATCAGCCCCGTGACTACGCATCATTGGACAAAATACACCGAATTGCGCCCAACGCACATACAATTCATGGAACATAGGATTTTTTGTAGCCGTTCCACCTCCCAAGCTATTGTTATAAGAACCGGCAAAGAATCCGCCAAGGTCAGTATTCCAATGCGGCATTCCCGTCAGAGAAAAATTCAACCCGGCAGTAATTTGCCTACGAAACATATCCCATGAAGATCCTACATCGCCCGTCCATACATTTGAGCCATAACGTTGTTGCCCCAAGAATCCTGAACGGGTCAAGATAATGACACGCTTATCGCGAGTCAGAGCACGCTGATGATCAGACACTCCGCCTACTGTTACAAGCGGAAAAGCGTTCCGTACGCTACGGAAGGAACCGGAATAAGTCTGTCGGTCGAAATCCGAATCTTTGGGGTTAAAGTGGTCAGGTTCTGTCGAGTCCATCCACCATCCGTCCATGCCAAGCTGAAAGATACCTTTGTTCAAGTAATTCCAATAAATATCACGAGCCTTCGGATGATATGGATCATAAACCTTCACGCCAGAAGGATAATCAAAGTTAGGCGGCCATCCTTCCACACCCGATTCGGGCCATGTAGCCATATCCATCAGCAACCCTTCCTTCTCAAGTTCCTTGAAAGGTTTAGTCTTTGGACCAAAAGAAGACCAAATGGAAATCATCATGTGTGCATTCAAGCCGTGGACTTCATCAATCATCCTTTTCGGATCACGGTACTCGTAATTCAGGAACTCCATTGCATTCCATAAATAGTTACTTCCCCAATATTGCCAATCCTGAATGATACAGTCAAGCGGTATGCCCAATTCACGGTATTTCTTCACAACACTTACCACTTCATCCTGGCTCTTATAGCGCTCTTTGCTTTGCATAAATCCATAACTCCACAAAGGCATCATAGGAACAGAACCGGTCAGCAAGCGAATCTGTGCAATTACACCGTCAGCCGAACCACCATACATGAAATAATAATCGATACAATCGCCTACATCTGAACGGAACGACGTTTCCTCTTCATTGTCAACATACATCGTACCTGCATAATTATCCCAAAATACACCATATCCCTTAGTCGACTGAAAAACAGGAGTTACGTCTTCTGTATTGCCTTGCACCAGATACTTCTCTATTCCACGTTGCATCATCTGTCCGTTTTGAAGTTGTCCAAGTCCATAAAGCCCTTCATCCTTATCGGTTTTAAAACTTTGGTAAACAGAATAAGTAGCCCGCCCTGCGTCATTGACAGGTATGAATGCCTTCACATTCTCCAATTCCTTCAATAGGGGCATCCCATTACGTGTTTCATAAATCAGAACACCTGTTTTTGTGTCTAGTTTCACCGTCAGTAAACGGCTCTTCATTACAATATTGCCATCTTCCGACGTAGAAACTTTAAGAGCCGTTTTTTCAGGTCTTGCAATAACCGAAAGACTTTTCTTATCTACCGATTGCCCATACGGCATTTTCAACACGCGCAGACTATTAGCATTAAACCATTGCACTTCCACATCTATCTTTTTCCCAAAAATAGAAGCCTTAATGCCTGTTTCTGTCCGCTGATATTCCTGCGACCACACCAAAGTGGTCAACAGACAACAGAATGTAAAAATAAGTTCTCGTTTCATAAACTCTAACTTTATTATATTAGTTATCAATAAGTATTAATTAACCTTCCACCAATCCAGCATAAACTATTTTTATTCTATCTCCTCAAAGGGATAAGTTTATCTATCATCATTAATAAAAACTTCCATAGCAATATCAAAACAATTGTCTATATGCTAAAAACACTTACCCTTATCCTATTTCCTCAACTTAACCCATACCACAAAACCTCCGCGAGGCTGGCACTCTATATTCAATTCTTTGGTATCGAATGCCGAATTTTCAATTTTTATTTGTTTCCCATCAGTAGTATCCGAAAACAGTTGGATAAGCTGAATAAAATCTTTAATAAACTCCAAATTCACACGAAATGATTTTGTATTTTCCGTACCATTCAAACCGGAAATATACCAACTATCCTTACTTTTACGAGCAATAACAACACTTTCAGCCGGATAACCGGACAGCAGTCTGGTATCCTCCCATGCAACCGGAAGATACCTGATAAAGTTCTGTACCTCTACCGGTTGTTGCCTATACCCTTCAGGACGATCTGCCAAATGCTGTAGAGCCGACTCAAAAATAACAAGTAACGCCAATTCATGCGCATCGGTAGTGATATGTGGATGTTGTGAATTGGTAAATGTACAAGGCGTATAGTCCATCGGACCTATCACATTACGGGTAAAAGGCAAGGTACAATTATGCCAAGCTGCATTATCAGTCAATGTCGGTTTATTATTATACCACTCTGCCCCATATACCGCTTCCACACTCATCAGGTTTGGGTACGTCCGTTGCCAGCCTCTGGGAATAGCTGCCCCATGAAAATTGACTAACAATTTATGCCTGGCTGCATCCTCCAGCAAATCAATATAATAATTCATCGTACCTATAGAATCTCCACCAAAAAAGTCTATCTTAACTCCCTGAATACCTATTTCTTTTAGCCATTCAAATTCTTTGTCACGCACTTCCGGGGTATTCAACCGATATAACGGAGTAGGATCACACCATGCAGTAGAAGAATTATACCATATCAAAGGAGTTACATTTTTCTCTTTACAATAGTTCATTGCATCATTCAGATTTCCTCCATTCTCCATTGCATCCCATTCCCAATCAATCAACATATAGGGCAAATCAAAGTCTGCGGCAAAATCAATATATTTCTTCACTATTTGATAATCCTTAGAACCATGATTATATGCCCAATATATCCAAGAGACCAATCCAGGTTTTATCCATTGGGTATCTTGGATTTTACATGGTTCACTCACATCAGTTACCAAAGTCGATTCGACAATATCAGCCAATGTTCCTATGATAGCGACACGCCAAGGTGAATACCAGCCGGATGGGCATATCAACCGTTCATCCGATAATTTTATCTTATAGATAGAAGAATCAGCTGCATTAGTAAGATAAGCTCCTGTGTTATCACGTAATATGTTGGCTTCGGTTAATAGTACAAAAGCGCTGTCCGAAGGTTGGAACAATGTTGGAAAACTCCACTCACGTCCCTCATTATCTGCAACGCCGTCCGTATTTGGCCAATAAAAGCCCTCATAACCTACAGTAAATTTTTGTGTCCAACGCTTGATACCTGGAGTAAAAGCAAATGCAGTGTACTCATCAAGAACCACAATCTCTTCTTTGGTTTTAGGAAGATGATAACGGAAAGCTATACCATCATTATAAACCCGGAAAATAAGATCTACCCGAAGTCCTTTGACATTTTCAAACCGATAAGTACATTCATTAGCCTCATTATGGCAATGCCTGCGTTTACCAGTCAGCATTTCATAATCATCAACTACAGAAGTTACAGGAGTTGAGCTTATCAATTTAAAGCAATCATCCGTATCCGACGTTTTTAGACCTATTTCAGGTAATGACATCATTTTAACTTTATCCCGCCCACTATGATAAATAACAGAAAAACCTTTTTCAGCATGATATTCAATGGCTATCTTACCGTTAGGAGATTGTAATAAATTGTTCTGCATCGTACATGAAATGCAGGATAAGCACAACAGTGCAATGATAGTAAAATATTTCATAATCATTAAATTGTTCAATGTACCTTCTATTATATTTTAAGGAAAAAGAGAATACTTCATCAGCACCCTCTCTTTCCTCTCTTTTTTAATTATTCATATAGATAAAACATACGTTCCATCATACTCCATTTTTCTTTAGCAAGTTCCCCTTTCCTGCATTGTTGGAATACCGATACAAAATCTTCCCATTCCTGCTGTCGGGGTAAAGTCGCAAGTTTAGCCATAGCAGATTCCCAATCGAAATCAATAGGAGTTTCGACAATCATGAATAACCGATTACCGCATATATATATTTCCATTTCTAAAATACCAACTGAACGGATCCCCTCTCTGATCTCCCGCCACGACTTCTCCTTACTGTGGCACTCCCGATACTTCGCTATCAGCTCCGGATCATCCTTCAAATCCATTGTCTGACAATATCTCTTTACCGGATAGCCATATCTTTTCATTTCATATCCATTTTCTTTCATCTTATCTTAAACTTAATCCTGCTTAATTATATCCCTCATTCTGTTTCAGATTCTTATTTACATTCAAATCATTTTGAGGAATAGGAAAATATCGGTTATGGGGTGCCCATGTACGTTTCTCAAATTGATAATACATATTTTCATCCACCGGAGAAGCAGTAGCCCCACTCCCTCTATAATTACGAGCTTGAGGATCATCCGACAATTTTACTCCGGTAAATGTATGATTAAGTTCTTTCTCGGCAATGCCCCAACGTAACACGTCATAATATCGAAGCCCCTCGAATGCCAGTTCCACACGTCTTTCTTTACGAACTGCTTCACGAACAAGTTCCTGTGTCGCTACGTCTGTCTTTTTTATTCCAACCAATTTCACACGATCACGTATATCATTGATAGTCAAATCCAATAAATTCTGGTCTACTGCATTCGGCTGCGATTCATTTACCGCTTCCAGATAGCTTAATAGAACCTCAGCATAACGCATTATAGGAGTATAAGTGGGAGTAGAACCTAAATTATTAGTTATAGACGGATCACAACCTTTCTTTGGACAATATCCATTAAATAAGGCAAATTTATTATAGCTATCTGCAGTATTAGCTCCCTTAAAGCAATCATAAATTATATCATTATACTTAGTTCCCTCATAACTTCCCAAAGGAGGTAAAAAAATAGAAGCATACAAGCGCAAATCCCGATTAACATAAGGATCATTCTCATCATAAACCTCAGAAGTCTTAATGTCCTTGCCGTCTGCACAGAAATATTCTTTCACCAATTCGTTATATGGTGAGAACTGATGCCACCCTCCATAAGCAGCTTCAGGATATAAATATTGATAACGTGAATTAGTATACAAATCCTTTATCCCCATAATACAAAATATTATCTCAGGGCTATATTCACCTCCTATTTGAAAAAGTTTCTCATAGCTGTCCTCTCCATTACGACGATCCAATTCATATATTCCCGACTCAATCACACTACGTAAAATAGTAGCAGCATCTCCCCATCTCTCTTGTGCCAGATAAAGACGACTTAAAAGTACCTTAGCCGCCCCCCTGGTAAACCGGCCATATTCCTCTGAAGAATATTGGACAGGCAACAAGTCTATAGCAGTCTTCAAGTCCTTCTCCACTTGCGAATAGACTTCAGTCTGAGGTGTTTGAGAGATAGAATTCGCTTCGTCCACCGACAGAGTTTTCAAAGGCATAGGAACATCCTTATAATAAAATGCCAAATTTAAAAAGAAATAAGCTCGTAAACACTTCACTTCGGCAGACCACTGTTCTTTTTTAGATTCTTCCATCGGACAGTCCGTAATATTCTCTAGAAAAGTGTTGTACTTAGCTATTTGCGTATATGCATTTCCCCAATACCAACGTAAATTACTGTTAGTAGCCACCGTATTGGAACTAGCCATTAAAGTAGAAAAATTTTCCTTTTCCGTTCCGTTTCCACCTGCAAAATCCAAATAGAGCAACCCTTGTGGCGTAGCAAAATCATCATGCGACCAACCAGTCTGGAAACGATAACATCCTGTCAAAGCCAACATGGCATCCCCTTCACCAGTCCAAAAACTACCATCAGAAATTGCTGAAGGTGGCTCCTTATCTAATAAATCCGAGCAACCAGTTGTTACTAGTGATACAGCCAAAGCACATAAACAAGCCTTTGTCATTCCTAATGTATTATATATATTTTTCATAATGATTCTTGATTGAATGATTTACTTAGAACTTGAAATTAAATCCGAATGAATAAATACTATTGACCGGATAATAAGAGGGAGAATCCCCTGTTCCTATCTCATTTTCAGGATCCCAACCTTTATAGAAACTATTGAAAGAGAACAGATTTTGTCCGCTTACATAAACACGCACATTTTCCAAACCTATTTTTTTAGTCCATGCTTTTGGGAATGTATATCCTATTTGTATATTCTTGACTCGTAAGAAACTAGCATTACGGACCCAATAATCAGAAGTTTGAAGATTAGTGTCATTCATATTCAAAGTTTCCAATCGAGGATATTCAGCCCATTTATCAGGATTTTCTTCCTTCCAACAAGATTCAGCCTGCCATCTCTGTATCTGTCCACCGTTGTAGAATGCATAAGCCATATAAGATCCTATCAAACGCTTATGACCTCCTAAACCTTGTAATAAAGCTGAAAAATCAAAACCTTTATAAGAAGCGGAAAGATTCAAACCATAATAAAACTTCGGGGTAGTACTTCCCAATACGGTACGATCATATTGTGCATCCACCTTACCATCGGGAACCCCGTCAGGACCACTAATATCTTTGTATTTCACATAACCAGGTTTCAATCCTGACTTACTTACCAATTGCTCAGGAGCCGCATCTATTTCCGCTTGGTCTACAAACAGTCCATCAGTTTCATATCCATATATAATACCTATCGGTTGCCCTACAATTCTGTTATTATTAATTTCTTCGGTAGCTCCGTTCGCCAATTTCTCAACTGCATTTTTTACCCATGTAAAATTAGGAGAAATACTAAACCGGAAATCACGTCCTATTTGTCCGTTATAAGTCAGATTTATTTCAATTCCTTTGTTCGAAACAGCTCCAACATTAGATTGTCCGACTTCACGTCCCATAATACTAGACACCTCAACTGGTGCTAAAATGTCCGAAGTATATTTATAAAAATAATCCAATGTTCCACTAAAACGTCCATTCAATAAACTAAAATCTAAACCAATATCCGTTATAGCCGTCTTTTCCCAAGTAATTTCCGGATTATTATAGGTTTTCATGTAAGCCCCAGACTGAAGAGTTGCCGGATTTCCAAAAGGATAATCATGTCCAAGTTCATAAATCTGTTGGTAAGGATAAACACCTATATTTTGATTACCAAGTACACCATAGGAAGCACGCAATTTCAAATTATCAACTACAGCTGAAACTGCCGCATTCTTCCAAAAATCCTCCTCAGAAATTCTCCACCCTGCAGAAACTGACGGGAAAAGTCCCCAACGATGACCGTCCGCAAAACGTGACGATCCATCATAGCGCAAATTAGCCTCTAATAAATAACGATCTTTCCATGCATAATTTATACGCCCGAAAAAAGAAAGCAACGCATATTCCTCCAATGAACTATCATTAGTAGCTGTTGATTTATCTCCAGAACCTAATTCATACAAATAATTATTAGGAAACGTATTTCTATAACCTTCCAAACCTTTATTATTAGATTGCTCCACAGAAGTACCCGCCAATAACTTAAAGGTATGATTTTTAATTTGTTTTTCATAAGTAGCTAATGCTTCAAAGGTAGTATACGTATTATTTGCAGTCCATACATTTAAAGTAGCGGGCCCCACTGTCTTACTATCATCAAAATAAGTATCAGCCCGGTACGCTTTATCATATTTAGTCCAGTAATTCACCCCAGCTTTACCTATAAAAGAAAGTCCGTCTACAGGAGTATTCCATGTCAATTGTCCGGAAGCACTTATATTTCTACTCACATTCTGTACAAAAGATTCACTCGCCAACCACGCTTCCGGACTATAATTATCCTGATATCCAAAACTTCCATCCGACTTTTGCCCGGCATAAATAGGTCCCTGACGAACAGCATATCCTATCATTCCATCAATACTTTGTGGTTCGCCATTAGGAGCATTATATTTATTATTATAAGCATTAATATTCAAATTAAGCATCAGCCCTTTGGCGATTTCACTTTTCATAGTAAACAGTGCAGTCATTCTTTCATTAGACGTTTTTGCCGTCATACCTTCCTGATTTCTATAACCTACTGATAAATTATAACTTGTCGTAGCATTTCCTCCTTGTATGCTGAGATTATGTTGGTGTTGAAAACCAGAACCAGATTCCAACAGCCATTTTAAGTGATTTACATTCGGATAATTATCCGGATCAGATCCATCTCTATACTTTTGAATCTGTTCAGGTAAATAAGCTTCCTGCTTACCCATATTCCGCATAGCCATATTATAATATTCCGCATATTCCCATGATGGTAAAAAATCAGGCAATTCCGTAGGCCGTTGCCAACCAAAAGAATTACTATATGTAATAGTCGTTTTACCTTGTGCACCCTTCTTTGTTTCAATCAAGATCACCCCATTAGCAGCACGATTACCATAAATAGAAGCAGAAGCTGCATCTTTCAAAAAAGAAATGCTCTGAATATCATTAGGATCTACATCATCAATGTTACCTGATAAACCATCAATCAAAACCAATGGATCTGTTCCAGCTTTTGAAAATGTACCAGTTCCACGAATTTTAACAGTTGCTCCTTGTCCGGGACGACCTGAAGTTTGCAATACACTTAAACCTGGAGCCAAACCTGCCAGTGCTTGAGCAGTACTCATAACAGGCTTACTAGCCAAGTCTTCAGCTGAAACAGCAGATACGGCTCCTGTTAAATTCACCTTTTTCTGTGTTCCATATCCAACTACAACTACTTCTTCCAACTTTTTTGTATCTTCTTCCATTATAATACGAAGTAACTTGTTACTTTCAACCTTTATTTCTTGCGAAATATAACCTACATAACTTATCTGGAGCATGTTTCCCATTTCAGCAGACAGAGAAAATTTGCCATCCAAATCAGTAACAGTTCCATTGGAAGTACCTTTAACCAAGATACTGACCCCAATTAACGGCTCACCGGAAAAATCAGTAACCAAACCATTGACATTACTCTGTGTCTGTGCCCAAGTAGTATAGCTCAGGCAACACATCAACAAGACCACCAAGAATCTTATTGGCTGCATACATTCTAATCTGTTTTTCATTATTCTATTGATTATTGGGTTAATTTTCAAGACATAACAAAGGCTTACCGACCTAAAAAAGCCGATAAATAAACCTACTTTATGCTATATTCACTTCTTTATCTTAAATACGGGAGCAATCTTATTCAACTGTACATCAGGCATATCAATAACAACTCCTTGCGCTGTACGAGTAAAAGATACCTTTCCATAACCTAACAATTCAATTTTAGTAATTTTATCAGGATACAACTCACTTCCCGTTGCCAGCGATTGAATGACAACTTGCTTTTCTTCCGGCCATGCAAGGACTGTAGCATAGAGATATTTCTTGGTTTGAGTAAAACGGATTTCAGATGCAGTGGCTTTAGTGTAAGCACCTTCATTGAAACCTTGGGCATTAATCTTGATATCAGCATTGGCTATCGGACCTTCTCCGAAGACTTTCCACGGGCGTGTATCATAAATAGCCTCTTTATTCACACTCATCCAGTCACCAAATTCATTTAAAATGGCTTCTTCCTTTTCATCGAAAGTTCCGTCAGCCCGAAGAGGAACACTAAGCAACAAATTACCGTTCTTACTGACCACATCCACTAATAGTTTCACTACATCGGAAGCACTTTTATACCAGCCGTTCTCCGCCAGTCTGGTATCATAATGCCAACCGCCTAAACAAGAACAAGTCTGCCATGGCTCTTCATAAATACTATTGGGAGATCCCCTTTCCACATCCCATACCAAAGCTTTACGTTGTTCATCGGTAAGAATTTTACCAAACATAACAGCACTGAAATCCCCCTTACGAACAACCATGTTGTGATTATAAAAATGTGCGGCAATCTTCAAACCCGCATCACTGATAGGATAAAACGGTACACCAGTCACATCAAAATAAATCAAATCGGGATTATAACGGTTTATTGCATCGACTGTACGATCATAAAAGTTTGTCACATATTCTTGAGTAGGAATACAAACACCATTTCCCCATGCCCATTGACGGTGAATCATACCGTCAGCCCAACTTCCAGCGCTTAACGGATGATTCTGTGCATAAAGTTTTTGAGGATCGTAGCCTTCCCACCACTTACCCTTACCATCTTCTTTAGTCAAACATCCATCGTAGGGTACACCTGCCTTCTCGCCATGACGGTCGTATCGTTGAGCCGGTTCATACCAGCTCCACGCATGGTCCGCATGGAAACTGATACCAAATGGAAGACCGTTTTTCTTAGCTGCTTCAGCCCAGCCCGCCAATATATCCTTCTTAGGGCCTATATTCACGGAATTCCATTCCTGATATTGGCTATCCCATAAATCATAATTATCATGGTGATTACCTAAAGCGAAGAAATACTGGGCACCAATCTTCTTATAAAAGGAAACCAATTTGTCCGGATCCCATTTCTCGGCTTTAAACAAAGGCAATATATCCTTGAAGCCCACTTCAGAGGGATGGCCATAATGTTCCACATGGTGCTTATACTCGCGCGAACCTTCCAAATAGAGAGAACGCGCCATCCAGTCGCCGGACCCTTCCACACATTGCGGTCCCCAATGTGCCCAAATACCAAATTTGGCATTTCTAAACCATTCAGGAACTTTATAGTTCTGCAATGATTCCCAAGTAGGTTCGAACTCTCCCTCCTGCATTTTTTCATTTTTCTCTGAAACAGGTACCTGGTAAGTCTGAGCCTCCAAAACTCCCGTCCAAAGCAACAAAGCCGAAGCCAAAAGAAAATGTTTTGCTTTCATAGTATAATTGCTTTATATGTTTTTCAATTATCAATAGTGCAAATATACAGAGTTGAAACCAATTTATATTATCCAAATGCGCCATTATGTAGGATAATATCGACTTTTACCTGAAATAATTCAAAAACAAATACCAAAACAGGTGATTTGATATGAAAATATCGATTTCCCATTGGATTATATATATACTTTTGCTTACTTTGTACAAAACTGAATCTTTCATTCTAATACCTTAAGGAATATGACACAATCAATCGACCAATTACATTTACTTATATTAAATGTAGGACTAGCCATTCACAATGCAGACTGGAACTGGAAAAACGTATCCAGTCGGAAGCCTTTAATGTGGTTATGCTGACAAAAATTTTCCGTCAGGCGTCGACGAGTGACATCATTGTGAATGCGCATAAGATCAATCGTGGGGAAGAGGTTTCCCTGGATAATAAAAGCATGGATTTCTTTTTTCTGAAGCGATATGAGGCAGATATCATCATCAATGTGGTACTTCAGTTAGTAAAGCAGAAACTGCCGAAATTCGTGGATGCAACACCATATGATATTCAGGTGCTTACACCTATGCGGAAAGGTCTTCTGGGGGTGGAACGACTGAATGGAATCCTCCAGCAGTATCTCAATCCGCCGGATAAATCAAAGCGGGAAAAAGAGCATGGCGATATGGTATTCCGCGAGGGGGATAAAGTCATGCAGACCAAGAACAACTATCAGTTGGAGTGGGAAATCTGCACAAAATTTGGTCTCACTGTGGATAAAGGAATGGGAATCTTCAACGGTGATATGGGAATCATCACGGAGATCAATGATTTTGCAGAGACGATGACCGTGGAATTTGATGAGGGAAGAAAAGTAGAGTACTCTTACAAGCTTCTGGATGAGCTGGAACTTGCCTACGCCATTACCATTCATAAATCACAGGGAAGCGAATATCCGGCTGTTGTGATCCCTCTGCTCAATGGACCGTCAATGCTCATGAACCGAAATTTGTTATATACGGCTGTGACGAGAGCGAGAAAATGTGTCACACTCGTTGGAAATGATGCAACCTTCAATCAGATGATCCAGAATACGTCACAGCAGAAACGCTATAGTGGGCTGTGCGACCGTATCCGTGAAAGCGTGTTGTAAACCGGAGTTTAACGGACGTAGTGTCGCAGATTCTGTGGTGCTTTTATAG
>OHAJ01001546.1_pt1 | contig 16675 bp, 17 predicted proteins | sample 1577101 | NCBI WGS metagenome assembly OHAJ01 (sample SAMEA3541531, study PRJEB24748) | human gut metagenome | biome: human gut; feature: human-associated habitat; material: faeces | place: China | collected 2012
AAAAGAACATCGAGCTTTTCACAAAGCATCATGTATTGACAAGAAAATGTACCGGGCATCGTAGGATATGGAGTTGCGGCAGAGCGTGCGGCAAGAACTATGGCGGAGCGTACCGCAAAAGAAATCGAAGTACGTGATTATCTGATCAACCGTATTTTAACCGAGATTCCGAACTGCCGTCTGAACGGCGATCCGGTAAAACGTCTGCCGAACAACTGCAACATCAGCTTTGAATTCATCGAGGGAGAGTCCCTTCTGATCATGCTGGATATGAAAGGTATCTGCGCATCCAGCGGTTCTGCATGTACTTCCGGATCCCTGGATCCGTCCCATGTACTGCTGGCCATCGGACTGCCGCACGAGAAAGCACACGGTTCCTTACGTCTGACTTTAAGTGAGGAGATCACAAAAGAGGACGTTGATTTTGTTGTAGAGCAGATTAAAGCGATCGTAGACCGTCTGCGCAGCATGTCCCCGCTGTATGAGGATTACATCAAAAAACAGCAGGGTAAATAAGTTTAAAAAAATAAGACAGTCCATCCAGAAAGCCGGTACAGAAAAATTCAGGTAAAAGCTGTGCCGGAGGATCAGGCACAGGGTGGTAGTCTCCTCCCTCCCATTGTGCCCACCGGCTTCGAAGCCTTCGGCAACTATTGCATCAACACCCGCCTCTTCTGCCTTCACGGCAAAACGCGAGGACGAAACAACATGCACCACCGTGATGCCACGCTCGTGCAACCAACCAGTCCATTTCTTCGGGCTGCCGGCAGATGTAAATACAATCTTCACTCCCTCGTCGGCCACAATCTGCATTATCTCTTCTATCTGGGGATACATCAAGGGAATATTCACACCAAAAGCATGATGCGTAGCCTCACGGCATTTCCTGATATGCTCCCGCAACGTTTCGGGATGCATCGAACCTGCGCCGAGCAAGCCCAGCCCTCCCGCATTGCTTACAGCAGCAGCAAGTCTCCAGCCGCTACACCACACCATGCCACCTTGAATTATCGGATATCTTATTCCAAATAGAGAAGTCACTCTGTTCATTATTACTTTTTTTAAAGGTTTACTAATGAAAACAAGAAGAGGAGAAAGAAAGTTCAAAATTTGACAAAAAGTGATAAATTACTGTTGTTCCAAAACAGTTATCGAATCTCCATACGCCTTCAATACTTCCAGCGTACGGGCACGGCGCTTGCGGCCTTTGAAATTCCAAAACTCACGGGTAAAAGGTGTCATCAGGTCTAAACCGGAAATTCCACCGCCACTGGCACCCTGCCAACCGCCCACAGCCATATTATTGGCCCGCTCCGTCACCCGGTAACGCAAACCGGTTGCTTCAATCTGCTCCACCGTCTCACGCGGACCGGCATCAAACGGATGTTTAGCCCAGTTCGTAGGAATCATCAGAATCTTAAGTGCATAGAATTCATCTCCTCGCCAAGTATCCTTGTCTACCTTGATTTTTTTCTGATAAATGGGGTCCCAATTATATTTGGTATTGGCTGTATAAGGACGTAAGGTAAGCACCACTTTTTTCTCGGGCGCTTTCGGCATGACGGGCAATGAATTATCAAAATCCATCCACGACTTGTCCATCACCGCTTTCGGAGTACCCAGAGAATTGTTCATTTCCAATTCCTGCAATACCTCCGGATTCAGTTTTACCTCCCCCTCGCCCTTCAGCAACCGGTTCAGCCTCAACGAGTCCTGAGGGGTCCAGTTTTGGGCATAGCAAGGGAAGGCTACTGCACAGAGCAGCCCCCAAACAAGTATAGATATCTTCACCTGACAGTTTTGATTACTTAATCCCTAAAAACATTTCACCACCACATATATCCGCTGCCACAAAGCGGTTCGTCATAGCAGGGATCAATCGTCCACATAGTCCGTGGATACTTACGGGTTTCCCACCAGCGGCGGTAGCGCGAAGCGGCATCCAGCACCTCTTCGTCCGAAAGGAAATAGATACCTTCATAATTCTCCGCATCCGTATGTACCATCTTGCATCCCATCGAAGCATTGTTCCCGAGGCGGATAGTCTCTACCGTCCACAGGATGCATTCGCCCAAACGCAGCTTGCCACCTGCCGAATAGGATACCGGAGCCAGGGGGAAAGAGGGAATGACCGTCAAGTCCTCGGCATACTTCAGCAATTCCTCTATATCTTCGGAAGTGAACTTGGGCATGTTACTCAATCCATCCGGACTTTGGGTAGAATATTTGCCAGCCTTCAACTGCTTGACAAACAAGTCTACATCCGGATGGTTGTAGTCCAACGTTTCTTTGCTGCAAGAGCCCAAAGAGAGAACAGAAAGAGTAAAGAATACGAGCAGCATAGTCTGCCCGAATATATGTAATTTATTGTATAGAGTCTTCATATTTGTATGGTATTTAAGATTAATAAGTCATGCGCACGCCGCACAACAGATTCAGATTGGTGGGCCGTTCCGTACGCAAGGTTCTTGTCTGCGAGTCCGTATCGAAATGATGGGATACAGACGGCTCTGCAAACAAGGCAAAACGGTTGTTCATTTTATAGCGTACCCCTACTCCGGCAGCAACCGACAACTGTACCGGCTCTGCACCGAAACCATTGTCCGGAGCACCTGCAATGCATTTCTCGGCTACTCCACCTACCATAGCATAGAAATCCACTTTCGGCGTACTGGCCAGCATCATGTTCAGCCTTACCGGAATTCCCAGCGTATGCAACGTATGGTCACCATCCAAGCAATTATACTGAAGACCGGCTTCCAAGGAGAAATACTTGTTCAAACGGCGTTCCACGCTTACCCCGGCCGTGAACGGCATATGGAAATTCCCTTTCGGCAGGGAAGTGCCGATGCCTGCTTTCAACGCCCAATTACGGGGCTTGGACGGCGATACAGCCACAGACTTTGCCGGTTCTTCCTCAGAAGATGGCAGCATTCTATCTATATCAGCATCCTTATGGCCAGGATTTGAATGGTAGTTCCCGTTTCCGGCCGGAGTTCCGTTACTGTAATAACCGTTTCCCGGCTGCTGCTGGTTTCCGTACACCCGTTGAGTAATCCGGATGGAAACATGGACAGACACGGATTCATCCTCATCGGCCTGCGCCGTCAATCCTGCCGGAATGCCGTTGGCGGGATGCTGTGTACCGGGCTTTTGTGCCACGGGGTTGGCCTGATGGATAGAGGGAAAACTTTCCTGCACCACATCCCCATTCAAGTTGCCTTCCGGCGTCATGGCCGCCACTTGTGTAAAGGCCTCCTTGATTTCCTCTTTCGGAGAGAAATACCAGAAAGCGGCAGAAGCAGCTCCCAGTACAAATACAACAGAGGCGGCTGCGGCTACGCGGTGAAACCTCGGAGAAAGAAAAAGCGGCCTCCTGCCTTTTGCGGCAACCGGTGACGGCAAGTCACGTTGCAACCCTTCCCAGAAGTCCTCCCGCACTGTCATCTCTGCACCGGCAAGACGACTGCGGAACAAACCGGTTATTTCATCATTTTCTCTCATATTCAGTATATTCTTTAATTCTTTTTATCAACAAACACTTAGCACGATGCAACTGCGAGGTAGACGAATGCTCTTTGATGTGGAGGATTTCGGCTATTTCCTTGTGCGATTTCTCCTCAAAGACGTATAAGTTGAATACAGTACGGCATCCATCGGGAAGTTCCGCCACGAACGCCATCAGCATTTCTTCGGAAATACGGCCTCCGGTTTCGGCAATGCCTGCTTCATCCGGAATGTCGGGCAATTGTTCCTCATTCACCACCAGTTGGCTGAAACGTTGCTGTTTCCGCAGGTAGTCTATCGCCTGCGTCACCATTACCCTTGTCACCCAGGTACTCAATGCACATTCGCCACGGAAGGTGAAGTGGGTGAAAATTTTGATGAAGCCATCGTGCAATACGTCATGGGCCGCATCGACATCGCCCGTATAGCGGTAACATACCGCCAGCATCTGCTTGGAGTAGAGGGTGTATAATTCCTTTCGGGCGGAATCCTTTCCTGCCCGGCAGCCCTCAATCAGTTCTATCTCATTTTCCAATGTCAGTGCTCGTTTTACGGACGCCTCTTCGCGTCGTTTGTTAGTTAGACGCAGCATTTTTGAAAATGCTGCTGAATTAAATATAAAAAGATGTTAAAGAACGGAGATTACTTATATTTGGCTTTCAATACTTGAATCTGCTTGGCCAGCCTTTCATCCAATTCATCAAATTCATGCCAATACAGAAAACCGGGAACCATGTTGACGTAATTGATAAATTTCTTATACTGCACAAGAAACAAGGCCTGGTCCCGAAGACTGTCGTCACCATCAAAAACATGCGCCAACTCCCTGGACATGGCAGCACTCATAAGAGCATCTGTTTTCGTTGCATAGTAATCACCGACATCCCTCTGTTTCCTGCCCAACTCAAAATAAGTCTGCAATACATCCTGCAACATACGTTTGTCCGGTATATACTGCATCAATGAAGAACCTTTCAGCACATCCAGCGCATCTGTCCTATAAGAGAATTCATCCATATTATTGAAAAGCTTGCCATACTTCCACAGAGTATCTGTCGGTATCTTGGATACATCCATATCATGTTCCTTCAACAGCAGACTCATGTGTATGTCAATATCCAACAAGTGCTTTATATTACGGAGCTCCTGCTTATTATATTCCAACTCTTCCGTTATCAGCTGCATCGTAGCACGCACTTCCTTTTGGCGGGCGTTCTCGGTAATCCGGTCGTTTCCCCAGAAAGTGACAATGATGCCCGCAGCCACAATACTGAACTGACGGAAATAATCACCTATGCGCCAGCTTTTTATCTTATGGTTCAACCTGTTAAAGCTTGTCTTTCCCATATCTTTTCATTCTAAATGATACTTTTTCTCAAGCGCTTGTATTGCCTCGTCTATACGTTTTCCCACACGTTCTACATAGTCCGGCGTAAAATAGTTCCGCGCTACCCTGACAAAGTTCCGTACCGACCTGTCCGACAAGTAAATATCCCACGCCTCATATCCTCCACGATTTATCTGGTCCGTCTGTTCGTCAGTCAATGCCAAATGGAAAGGAACCATAATTTCGTCCTTCATATCGTAATAGCCATTCATAGTCGCCCTAAATCCATCCAATACCTCATAGATTCCGGTCAACTGCAACAGTAGCTCTTTATCTGAAATCTTCTGCATCAACATGGAGTTTTTAAGTATATCCAATGCATTCTGACTATAATAAAAACTGCGGATATGCCCCATAAGAAAGCGGAACTGTATCAATGAATCTTCCGGTATCGTCCGATGCTTTAAGTCATGCTCCACCAATAAGCTGGAAAGACGTTCATCCTCTCTAAACTCTGAAACGATACTCTTATAATTTTCCCGGTTACTTTTCAGTTCATCCCTAATCAGCGACATGGTGGCTTGAATATCCTTTTTCTCGGAGTTTTGAGTAACCAACTCACTACCGACAAAAGTAATCAGTACGCCAATCACCACAATGGAAGTCTGCCGGATGTAGTCTCCCACTTGCCAATCTTTGACAGTTGTTTTTACTTTATTCCATGTTATGTTTTTCATATCTTCCTACGCTATTATCCATTACTCTGAAACACATCATCCGTTATAGCCAAACGCATCATCTATCCGTCCCCAACAGACCATCTGCTTCACCCCGATACACCATCTGTTTTTCCAAGAACCACTACTTTGCTGGTTACCAATAGAAAGCCTCTCATAAATCTGCCGTAATGCAGCATTCTTTATGAGAGGCTTTCCTTATTATTCTGCAATAATACTTTCCGCCTTTGTCAACATGCTTTAAAGCTCATGTCCAATCCTTTCACAGAGTGCGTCAAAGCTCCTACGGAAATAAAGTCCACACCGCATTCGGCATAGTCGCGGAGCGTATCAAACGTGATGCCGCCGGAAGATTCCGTTTCATAGCGGCCGCCTACCATCTCCACAGCCTTCTTTGTCATTGCCGGGGTGAAGTTGTCGAACATGATACGGTCTACGCCGCCCAGGTCGAGCACTTGCTGCAATTCGTCGAAGTTGCGCACTTCTATTTCTATCTTGAGGTCCTTGCCTTTTTCCTTGCAATACTCCTTGGCACGGTTGATGGCCTTGTCGATGCCTCCGGCAAAGTCCACATGGTTGTCTTTCAGCAAAATCATGTCGAACAAGCCGATACGGTGGTTTACACCGCCACCGATCTTCACTGCCATTTTCTCGAGGATACGCATGCCCGGAGTAGTCTTGCGAGTATCGAGTACACGGGTATTCGTACCTTTCAGCTGCTCGGCATACTTATGTGTCATGGTGGCAATGCCACTCATGCGCTGCATGATGTTCAGCATCAGACGCTCCGTTTGCAACAAAGACTGTATCTTGCCTTCCACAATCATGGCCACATCACCCGGCTTTACGGCTGTACCGTCATTAATGAACACTTCCACCTTCATGGTAGGATCGAAACGGCGGAACACCTCCTTTGCTATCTCGATACCGGCCAGGATGCCCGGTTCTTTTATCAACAGTTTGGATTTGCCCATTGCCGTAGCAGGAATGCACGAAAGGGTTGTATGGTCTCCATCGCCTATATCTTCGGCGAAAGCCAGGTCTATCAGCCTGTCAATCAATTCTTCTTCCTTATTCATCTGTTTTATCTATCCTTATTTGATGTATGACATATTTGTTCTGTACTTTTCTGAAGAAACAATTCACCCGAAAGTTTCCATTTGCGGTCATCAAGGTACCGATGACGAAACCGGACTCATCGCGCTTCCCCTGATGGTTCACATTAAAACTGCCGACCTTGTGGTTGGAGAAGAAAGCAGCCATTGTGCCCTCTGCCGTCCGCTTATCGGCGTGGGTCGACTTATTCTGAATGATTAAATCGACCTTGTCACCCAGATACTTGTTGAGCTCCTGAGAGTTTCCTTCCTTGAAGGCTCCAATCACTCCCTCGGGAACATTCTGGGCCAGCAGCACAGACGTCCAAATGAAGAGACCGGTCAACAAAAAGATTACCCGTTTTTTCATTTTCACAAGTATTTATGATAGGCAAAGGTAAGCATTTGTCTCAAAATACAATAAAAAAATGCTAAATTTGTGCGCTAATCAAAACAGAACCAGTATGAAAACTACTCTGCTCGTTGTAGGACGAACTGTAGAACAACACTTTATAACAGCCATCAACGACTATGTGCAACGTACCAAGCGTTATCTCTCATTCGAGATGGAAGTCATCCCCGAACTGAAAAACACCAAGAGCCTCTCCATGGAAGTGCAGAAGGAAAAGGAAGGGGAACTGATATTGAAAGCTCTCCAGCCGGGAGATGTGGTCGTACTGCTGGACGAAGGTGGAAAAGAAATGCGCTCCATAGAGTTTGCAGACTATATGAAGCGCAAGATGAATACCGTGAACAAACGGCTGGTATTTATTATCGGAGGCCCTTACGGATTCTCCCCCAAAGTGTACGAAGCGGCACACGAGAAGATGTCCCTCTCACGCATGACCTTTTCCCATCAGATGGTGCGCCTCATCTTTGTGGAGCAACTCTACCGGGCGATGACCATACTGAACGGGGGGCCGTATCATCATGAATGATGAATTTCAGCTCCGCGACACCTGGAATCCCTTATCCGAGAGTGACATTTCTACGAACCTGGCTCTCGGATTCGGTACATTCAGCGTCAAGGTCTCACGGATGCGCAGGGCTGCCTGCGGATCCTTAGCCACCATATACAGATAACCTCCCCCACCGGCTCCCGGCAGTTTATATCCTAAGGTATAGTCTTTTATCTGACAGATGATGTCCTCTACAGCAGGAGGATTTGTTCCACTGTCCAGTGCCTTCTTCTGCATCCATGTCTTGCCTACCAGTGTTCCGAAACTCTTGAAGTCATTCCGTTGAATGGCTTCGGCCATATCCAAGGCATGTGCTTTCATCTCTTCTAATAACCCCAGGTGCAGGGAAGAGTTGAGGAACATGGAGCGTACTATTTCTGCAAGGATGCCCTTGGCTGTACGCGTAATGCCCGTATAATACAGCAGATGGCAATCGCGGTATTCCGGATGGGTAAACAAATGCTCGGGCAACCAGCGTACCAATGGCTGCTGGGCAAATCCAGCCTCCGTCTGCAACAGTTTGATGCCTTGCAATACCCCACCGTATTGGTCTTGCCAACCGCCACCGGTCGTCAGCAACTGTTCCAGGGCAAGCGTACGGCGGCATATTTCGTTCTTATCCCACATCAGTCCGCAAAAGTCACTCAATGAACCCAAGACAGTAGAAGCCAAAATGGAGCTTGTGCCCAGACCGGAACCTGCAGGTATGGCAGAAAGCAATGTAATCTCTATACCTGTGCCGAAGGCTTCCAGTTGTTTTTCCAGCGAAGGATAAGCCGTTTCTGAAAAAGCCGGAACAAACCCGGCCAGCGCCAATGCTGCTTTGGGAATGGAAAAGGGGGAACCTATCATGCAATAGGATTGCAATTCCTCAAAAGTATTCACCACCTCCATGGCTCCCATATCAATGGAGCGCAACACGATGCGATGCTCCGCGCAAGGTTTGATGTACACTTGTAAAGGCGGCTGCCCGTTCAGTTCAATGGCAATATTCACCACACTCCCACCGGCAAACAAGGAGTAAGGCGGAGTGTCCGTCCATCCTCCCGCCATATCTATGCGTACGGGGCTACGCCCCCATACAATCTGGTCACTATACACATTCAGGCGAGGACTGCTCTTGCGTTCATACAAATCAGTCAGCAATCCTTCGCGCAACAAGCTGAATGCGGCCTGCTCGTCTGCCTTGAAGTCCCTTCCGTCCAGCTTCTCAATCTGTGCACGCAGCATCCGGTTATGGATACGCTGCATCAGCGAGGCATCTGTCGGCAACACTTCCGGCTTGTCAATGCCGAATTTATGGAATTTACCGGCCACATCCATCAAGTCGAGTTGATAGAATACACTCTTTGCATGGTTGCGTGCCAGCACTTCCCAGTTTCCTTTGCAGAAGCTCTCCCGCTGTGCATACAGCAGACGCAAGTCGGCTTGTGCTGAAATTTCGTCGGCGGACAACCGACGACTTTCCAGCCAGACAGCCTTTCCTTCCGTCAAGCCCGGTTCGGAAACCATCCATCGAAGCACTGTCCCCATCTGCTCTTTATCTTCCACAACCGGGAAGATGGCAGCAGCCTGCAGGTCCTCTTTTCTGCCGGTGATGTCTTCCACCGACAATTCCCGTTCGACCAGCCATTCCGAAAACGACATCCCAAGGAACAGTGTCTTTTCATCCCGAATATCCCCCTTAAAAGTATCGTCAAAACCATAGGGGCGTACTGCCCAGCGCTGGTCGGCAAGCGGAACTATATCAATGCAGATACCGTCTGGAATGGTCAGCCTCCAGTCATTCTTGGGAACACCCGTGATAATCTGCCGTGCCCCCAGCCGCCAAGAAGCTCCAACAAAGCTATTTTCAATCCAAAGACTGTCGTTCTTCGGAGTAAGGGGGAGATGCACTTCTGCATTCTGCACAAAGATGGCCGGATTGGGCTTCAACTTCCGGTGCATAATCTGGCGCTGGTCGTAGACCTTATTCTGTAAGGTGACGGTTGAAGACAACAGTTCGCGGCTTGTTCCATAATGGTAGAATTCGCCTCCGGGCAAAGGCAATATGGCGACGGAGAGGCTATTCAGCTCTTCATCCTCAATACGGGGATGATTTCCTAAGGACAAGCCAAAGTCAGCATACAAGTCATAGTATTTCAAGTCGGAATATGGCGTATCCACGTCCAAAGCCCCATCTGCCTTCTGCGAACGTTTCATCAGCAAGTCAACGGCCCGGTCGCTCAATAGCCAGATGCCGATATCCATTAAAAAGAGATGTGTCTTGGAGAGGTTTTCCAATTCTTCCAGAGAGGGTTTCTGAAGCATGAAATCCAAGGATTCCGGTTGATTCCGGTCCGAGATAAACACACCATGATGTGTGGCGAGCAACGGGTCTACCCACAGTCCATAGCACACCACATCTGCATCGGGAATCTCTTGAAGCGGCTTTTCCGCACGGATATATACGTCACCACTGGCAATCAGCGTACGCAGTCTTTCGGGAGCCCGCTCCATTATCTTTTCGTAAAGTGGGAGTTGAAGGGATAATAAATTCTGTCCCAGTTTTTGTCCACGCGCCCAGCGAAACACCGGAATCGGGGTCAATATCTTGCCCGACGGTGCATATCCCGGTAAACGACGGCTTTGTCCTCCGGCATGCAGCAGAATACGCTTCTCTATTGGAATGCTTTTCTCTGTTGGAATGCACTTTTCTGTTGGAATACGCTCCTCCGCCCAATACTTCCTATCCCGTTCCTTCTGCCATTCTCTCAAGAGCCAGGTAGTTCCCCCACCCGAGCCAAGTTTCATTCCCACCGGGTCGGAAGTACAAAACCATTCCGTACGGTCTACATTTTCCAGTTCATAGAATGCCGACACCAGATTAGGCGGCAAAGACAATAATTTCTGCATATCAATCGCTGTATTGCTTACTATTTGACAGCAAAGTAAAATAATATTAGGCAATTGACATAGAAAGTTTCAATTTATTTCTTTGGTATCAAGCTTGTGTTCCTTTACGGAAATACGACTGAGTATATAGGCGATTCATAAAGAATGGCTTTTCCAATCAAGTTCATTTTTAAAACAGAGAAAAGAATTGATTAAGAGTTAAGAAATTGTCGAAAGAGACATTATTAAAGATTCTTAGTAAATTTCTCAGTAATAAAAGATAGAAATACACACGAACAGATACAAACAATTTATAGCATGCAATACACGATACCAACAACATGTCGCACAAGAAGTTAACAACGTGTCATACAAAAAACAAATATCGTGTCCGCAGGATATTAACTTCCTGCAAACACGATATTAATTCGCTTTTACACAAAACTATACGAGGCTAACTACCTGCTGCAACAACCCCGACAATTCGAAAGTAGCATTCTTAATATCCGAAATCCGGTTCTTGCCTTCTGTCGTAAGAGAAAAACGCATCTGACGCTTATCTTCCTTACCTATCAGACGGGTAATGAGCTTCTTTCCCTCGACAGAGCGAATGACCTTTGAAGTGTTGGAGGCAGACAAACCCAGTGCCTCGGCTATCTCACTGGAGGTAAGCTTAGGAGTATTGAGCAGCGTGCACAACAGCATTCCTTCATTCAGCGATAAATCATACATCTGCGTAAACTGCACCTCGAACTCGGCAATAGCCCGATAAACATCACGGATTTTACATAAAGTCTCCATATCTTGTCCTCCTATATAAATAAGTTCACATTTGCCTTGTCCGCACGTTCCATATAGGTAGCCACGCCGCCGATGGTTACTTCATCCAGAAGTTCTTCGTGCTGGATGCCCATCATATCCATAGACATCTGGCAAGCAATGAATTCCACTCCCTGCGCCAATGCCTGCGAGCGCAACGACTCCAAAGAATCCACTCCCTTGCGCTTCATCAAGAAGCGCATCATGCGGCTGCCCATGCCAAACATATTCATCTGCGACAACTTCAGTTTCAAAGAGCTGGACGGCAGCATCATGCCGAACATCTTGCCGAAGAAGTCCTTCTGCACACTGGGTTTCTGCACTTTCTTCAAGACGTTCAGTCCCCAGAAGGTGAAGAAAATGGTTACTTTCTGTCCCGTTGCCGCTGCTCCGTTTGCCAATACGAAGGTTGCCAGCGCTTTGTCCAGGTCGTCACTGAACAGAATCAGCGTCTTTCCCCTACCCCTGGCTGCGGAAACATTGGAAGCAGATGTACAAGCCGGAGCACCTTTCTCGATGACTACCGTATAGCGTCCTTTCTCGTCATGCTTCTCTATCAATTTATTTCCCGTCGTATCACACCAGGCAGAAGCATCGCGTGCAAAACCGGCATCGGTTGCCACAATCTCCACACGCTCGCCCACAGCAATGCTATCCATCGCCTTTTTCACCTGCATGATAGGTCCCGGACATTGCAAACCGCAAGCATTTATCTTCAACGTTTCCTTCTTGGACACTGATGCATCCGCAGGAACATCATCAGTAGCAGCCTCTACCGAAGAAGAAGAGCCGCCGCCTGCCGGAGCAGATGGAAACGGCAGAGGTGCTGTTGCCGTGGAGTAGGTCTTATAACCACCTATCAGATTGCGCACATTGCGATAGCCGCGCCCCATCAAGATGCGCAGGGACAGATAACCGCGCAGACCCACAGCACAGAAAAGCACTACCGGCTTGTCTGTAGGTATCTCTGCCAAATGTTCGCGCATTTCGTCCAACGGAATATTGACAGCTCCCGGAATGGTGCCGAAAGAGAATTCCTCGGGCGTACGGGTATCTATCAGCATCACTTTATCCTTCTCTTCTACCAGCTCGCGCCAAGAGATGACAGGCATAGCACCGCTGATAATGTTCGATGCTACATAGCCGCCAATAGCGATGGGGTCTTTGGCCGAGGAGAAAGGAGGCGCATACGTGTGCTCCGTCTCCATCAAATCGTAGACTGTGCCACCCCGCTTGATGAGTCCGGCTATCTGGTCGATTCGCTTGTCCACTCCCTCGTAACCGATACATTGCGCACCATAGAGTTTACCGGTTTTGGGATGGAAAGTCAGTTTCAAGGTCAAAGGCAGGGCATCCGGATAGTAACCGGCATGAGATGCCGAGTGAGTCACCGAGCTTTGATATTCCATGCCCCACTGCTTCAAGCGTTTGGCTGCAAGGCCCGTAGAGGCTACCGTCATGTCGAATACTTTGGCAATGGAGGTGCCGATAGCTCCTTCGTAGGAAACAGTATTGCCAAACACCATATTATCAGCAACGATACGTCCCTGGCGGTTGGCAGGATTTGCCAGATAATTGAGCCAGGGCTTTCCGGTCAGCGGATGAGGATATTCGATGGCATCGCCCACAGCATAGATGTCTTTTTCGGAAGTCTCCAAGTGTTCGTCTACCCAGATACCGCCCATCTCGCCCAGTTTCAAGCCGGCTTGTTGCGCCAATGCAGTGGCAGGACGCACACCGATGGAGAGTAACACCATATCGGCAGGAATGGCCTTTCCGCTTTTCAGGAATACGGTGATTCCGTTGTCCGTACGCTTGAAGTGGGTTACGCCTTCTTCCAGATAGAGGGAGACACCTTTCTGCAACAGATGCTGATGAATAGGTGCCGCCATAGAGAAGTCGATAGGCGCCATCACCTGATTACCCATTTCGACTACAGACACATGAACACCGGCATGATGCAGGTTCTCCGCCATTTCCAATCCGATGAAACCGGCACCTACCACCACGGCGCGTTTCACCTGCTTGTCCGAGATATAAGCCTTGATATGGTCGGTATCTTCTACATTGCGCAACGTGAAGATGCCTTCGGAATTAATGCCTTCCAAGGGGGGCTTCACGGGGTTAGCACCGGGAGAAAGCAAAAGTTTGTCATAGCTTTCATCGTACTCCTTGCCTTCCGCATTGCGTATGGTAACGGTCTTGTTTTTGGGATGGATGGCGATTACTTCATTCTGCACACGCACATCAATGCGGAAGCGCTTGCCGAAAGATTCGGGTGTCTGTACCAACAGCTTCTCGCGCTCTGCTATCACTCCACCTATATAATAAGGTAAACCACAATTAGCATACGAGATGTAAGGGCCTTTCTCCAATAAAAGGATTTCAGCCATTTCGTCCACTCTTCTCAGTCGGGCGGCTGCCGTGGCTCCACCTGCTACACCGCCAATGATTACATATTTCATAATTCTTCGTTTTTTAAGTTTGATGATGCAAAGAAAAGAGTTATTTTCAATAAAACATAATTTCCAAAGGAAAATATTATTAAAAGACTCATTTTTAATAAGAATAGGCATAAAAAAACGGATTATTACAAGTTTTTACACCTATAATAATCCGTTCAGTATGCAAGTTTTTATAAGCTTACCAACCAAGCCGAGCAAGACCGACAGCACTATACCATGAAGTAGAACGATAAGCGGCATTAGCAGCTTGAGCAGCAGCAGAAGTGGCAGTGGAAGGTATATAATGGCTAACCCCATTTGCCCGCTTCATGGAGAACATACCAACAGACATCGAATAAATCATTGGCGTTTTTTTCCAACAGACAGAAGCTGCATCATATGCTTGCTTCCATTCATCCAAGACAACTTCATCCACAACAAGTTTTTCCATCATTTCTACGAAATCATAATAGCCTACATAATAAGACGATCCTACTTTACGCTGATCATAATCAAAGACCGATGATCGAAGAACTTCCCTATCTGCTGTCACTCCCGACAAAGCATTTGCTGTAGCAGCAGCTAAGTTCTCAAGCTCAGAAGATTTCAGCACATCTATAGCAGTACCCATTGTCCAATTGCTATTACTCCCTATTTTTCCAGTATAAATTTCATCATAAGCAGCAAAAGTCCCAATAGCCATTTCTACCGCTGCACCTTTCTGAAATATAAATGGAAACATTCTATCATAGGCAGCACCTGGACCTGGATTCTCAGCAGGGAAACCAATATAGTAATCGCAACAATCACGCAACTCATACGCGACTTCCACCGACTGCATAAAGCAAGCATCAAACATAATAAAGTCAAAATGAGGGGCATTCTGTAATACCGATTTCAAGTCCTCAATATTCATATAATGCCCTCCTCCAGTCTTATCATTTCCTATCCAGCGAGTAGAAGGCAATGGAGTAGGTATCCATCCTTCCCCATGCGACCAATAAATCAAACCATAACTTTCCGCTTTATATAAAGAATTCCCAAACACATCATTGAATACCTCTTGTGTCTCAGCTACTCCACATGAATTTCTATCTTCGTATTCTTTGACTATTGTTTCAACAACAGTACCACCTTTATTTTCAATTTCAATCAAACGAGGAAATCCCGTATCTATATACACCAATAAATGCATATCAGATGTATTATCAATTGAAGCCATCCCAGCTTTCAATTCCTCCAAATCCCCATCCGTAAAGCTAGCCAATGGATTTATACTATTATCCGCTGCCATATATACCAGCACAGTACGTTTCCCATCAACCGGAGGATCAGGTATCGGGTCATCACCACGACACGCCGACATGAACAAGGGGAAAACGAAGAAAAAAAGAAGATATAGTTTTGTTTTCATACTTGAAATCTTATTCCTGCGGTTTTGCAAATGTGAAAGCTTCAGGCTTCACCACCTGCAAAACCATATTCTTACTCTTCTTATACTTACCTTTTACCTTTACAACCTCTTTTTCCAACTTTTTCCTGTTTTCAGAGAAATAAATCATACAAGTATAGTCCGGCTTCTTCAGATTGTACTCCAGATAGTTCTTGAGCTGGTAAGTGTATAAATCACGCTTGGGCAAGAATCCATTCTTATCCAGCTCTACGCTGTCCAATACCTGGATGTCTGTATAATATACGATGGAGTCATTGAAAGAAGCCGCCACACCAAAAGCATATACAGCCTTTTCCTTATCTTTCATTGTAAAAGCCGAGCACAACGCAAAAACCAAAGCTACGGCACAAAGTATACGAACGTATTTCATTGAGTTATGAGTTATAAGTTATGAATTATCAATGGGGCAAAGATATAAAAAAAACCGCACGCCTACTAAAGACGTACGGTTTTTTAATTCCTTCTATTTGTCGGAAACTAATATTTCTTATTTATCCCAAATAAGATTTGAGCAATTTACTACGATTACTTTGTCTTAATCTTCTAATAGCCTTTTCCTTAATCTGACGCACACGCTCACGGGTCAAGCCGAATTTGTCGCCGATTTCCTCTAATGTCATTTCCTGCTGTCCGATACCGAAAAACATCTGTATGATTTCTTTTTCCCTATCGGTTAACGTAGAAAGTGCTCTATCAATTTCCCTCGCAAGAGACTCGTTCACCAAAGAGCGATCCGCCATAGGAGAGTCGTCGTTTACCAACACATCCAGCAAGCTGTTGTCTTCTCCCTCTACGAAAGGTGCGTCCACCGAAATGTGGCGTCCGGAGACCTTCAATGTATCGGAGATTTTATCAACAGGGATTTCCAGTTCATCTGCCAACTCTTCGGGAGACGGGCGACGTTCATTTTCCTGTTCGAACTTGGAGAATGCTTTGCTGATTTTATTCAGCGAGCCTACCTGGTTCAACGGAAGTGAATTGTCGCATTTTAATTCGTATATTGATAAAAATATGCAGGTTCAAAATCTGGAATTATCAATTGAAAGGCTTAAAAGAATAAATGAAAATGTGGCAATGGATATTGCACCGAGAATGAAAATCTGCAGGATTGGTGGAATAACAGCATACGGAAACGCGGGTTCGCCGAGGTTGTATAATCCTGAAAAACAATACTGATTTTCTTCTGCAGATTCTTTCTCCCCTGACGGTTTCGATAAATCTCCTCCCCATCCAGAAGCACCTGCCCGGAATCCGGTTTTAAAAGTCCGCAAAGGACACGTCCAACCGTCGATTTTCCGCTTCCGGTTTCTCCTAAGATCCCCAGGCAGCTTCCCTTTTCCACCTGCAAAGATACGTCAAACAGCACCTGGTCCCTGGAGGTTCCAAACAATTTATCCTGACGCTCACTCCGGAAGCTGACACATATATCTTTTAATTCAAGCATAATTCCTCCTGATTATC
>OHAJ01001548.1_pt1 | contig 16669 bp, 13 predicted proteins | sample 1577101 | NCBI WGS metagenome assembly OHAJ01 (sample SAMEA3541531, study PRJEB24748) | human gut metagenome | biome: human gut; feature: human-associated habitat; material: faeces | place: China | collected 2012
ACGGTGGCGGTCGACCCGGCCTTCTCGAGCCGCAGCGCGCTGCCGCCGGAGAAGGGGTCGCCCGCGACGCTGTAACTGACGGTCACGCCGTCCGCCGCGGTCGCGCCGGGCTTCAGGAGCGAGAGCACGTCGCCCACCTGCGCGTCCGCGGGGAGAACGACGGTGTCCGCATACTTCGCGGCCTCATCCGCCGCGTCCGAGTGGCGCAGGTACACGCCGAAGAGCTCATAGAGCTTATCGGCCGTCTCCTTCACCGTGGAGAGCGTCATGCCCTCCAGCGCGGCGCGCTGACTGTCCGAGGTGTAGGAGGTGGTGTTGCCGATGACGGAGAGCGCGGGGCCGTCCGCCTGCGAGCAGTTGCCGAAGGCGTTTTTCACGGTGATCTGGCTGTCCAGTCCCGTGAGGACACCGCCGAGCTGCCCGGCGAAGCCGCCGTTATAGCCCTGTGTCGGCGTGCCGACGACGCTGACGCGGCCCGCGCCGATGACGGTATCCGCCTTGGCGATCGCGCCCGCGAAGGAGCCGGTGTAGTCCGTACCGCTGACATTGCCGAGGCTGTAGCAGCCCTTCACCGCGCCGTCGCTGGAGCCCGCGAAGCCGGCGGGGCAGCTCTCGCCGCTGACGTCGCCGTCCGCGTGGCTGTCGTAGATGTCGCCGCTGCTGTCACCGACGAGCCCGCCGGTGATGCTCGTGCCCGTGACGGAGCCGAGGGCGGCGCTCTTCGTGACGGTGCCGCTGCTGTCGCCGACAAGGCCGCCGGTGGCGTTCGCGCCCGTGACGGTCACGTCCGCGGTGCACTTGTCGATGGCACTCGCGATGGACAAGAGCGTGTCCTTGTCGGTCTTACCTTCATTGCAGCCGACAAGACCACCGGTCTGCTCCTTGCCGGAGACGGTGCCGCTGATGGTGCAGTTGCCGATGATTATTTCAACAACTTACGATTTTGATTATCATTACTTTCCAATATGCTCATTTGATGGATAGCTATTTGGTTTAGTTTAACAAGACGTTCCCTTTGTGTCATATTCTGTTCGATAAACACAGCATTTAGATTCTCCATATTCGACAAACATATAAGTTCATTGATAGTGGCATAATCACGGATGTTGCCTTTCAGTTCGGGATTCGCTTCTCTCCATTGTTTTGCTGTCATACCAAACATCGCCACGTTCAGTACGTCGGCTTCATTGGCATAAATAATGCTTGCTTGTACCGGTGTGACTTCCATCGGAACAAGGTTTTGTTTTATGGCATCAGTATGTATGCAGTAGTTGATTTTAGACAATTCACGTTTCGCTGACCAACCGAGCAGCCTTTGTTCTTCTGTCTTTAGCCGCTGATACTCCTTAACAAGAAGTAATTGGAATTTAGGAGAAATCCACATACCAAAATGATATGCTATATCCCGATGTGCATATGTGCCACCGTAACGACCAGCCTTAGAACGAATACCAATTGCACTGGTCCTTTCTATCCACGTTTTCACCGAAAGCACAAAATTATTGCTTCCTGCCGCATTTTTAATTGTACCGAATTCGGTACAATTAAAATCGGGATTATACAACATTTCCCATTCGCCAAGATACTCGATAGTGCTTTTAAGGCTAAGCCAACGGAAGATAATATGCTCTTGCAGTTGGCTTCTTGCCATGTCTGTAAGGCTGATATAGTCTTCTTCATTGTATTTGACAACGCTAATATCTGTATTTTGAACGGTAATTTTTGCCATTGTAATTGATGCATTGAGTTTCAATCACAAAGATAGCTATAATTTGTGAGGTTGCATTCTTTTTATATGGACTATCTACAAAGATAGGATGCAGTTTTTTTGATAGTAGGCATTATTCCCCGAATAATTTTATTAACTTTATAAATGCAAAGAGTTATTTGACAGCATAGCACCGCAAATCGCTGATATTCGCACGGTTGCTAAATCGTTACCTCTGTTTCTCAAATACTACGCTAAAAGTTTATTCTTCAATCGGTTGTATCAAACTGATGAAAATCTAAAATAAAATGCAAACTGCTTCTTTGGCATGACACATTATGTCGTTGCAGATGCCCGGCTCTCAAAAAGTTTGTCTGCCGGGCATATCCATCTTTGTCGTTAAGTTATAATCTGATAAAACTTTACGTACTGTTATTTTTTATTTCCGCACTGCAATGTTTTTGTTCCGCCACCGCATTATACTGATATACAACGATATGCAGTGACAGAATTTTCTGTATCCCCACAAAGTGTTTTTTTTCGTTTTTCCTTGCGGAAGCCAGCTCGTCAGATGCCGGTTGTCATATTGGATACGTAATCTTGGTATATTTACGGCAGTATCCGTGCAAGAAGAGTGCACCATCTGTACCATCACCCAGATGAACAGGCCCTATCATTCGGGTGAAGAGCCGTTGTCACCTGTGTGAAACTGCCGCTTCACACAGGTGAAGCAATAAAGCCATAAGGCTGTTTTCATGGTAACATACTGCCGGCAAGGTACATCTGTTGGAGTTTTGCCGCTATGGGTATGGTGGGCGCAATGTGGTACATTGACCGGCGATTACCAACCGTTTCGGGGCCTTTACAGATATTTTCACACCGGAACATACTGATAATGAAGACGATGAGATGACGGGGGAATTTTATATTTCACGTTAAATTAGGCCGTGTTTTCTTTTATAGTCTTTAAGATCTTTGATATTGATGGGGGGGTGGTTGTACTATGCGTCTTTCTTTATAACGCTATATTGACAAGGCATTGTAACATATAAATAGTGTATGATATTAATGCCTGTTCGATATACATATTAAATTTACTTGTCTAAAAAATAAGAGCATAACAATAAATCTAAAACAGGAACGGCAATAATATGGGAACAGAATAAATCCCTTCTCCTCTTTTATTTTCATAAAACTCAAGGCTATAAGCAAAATAATAACTATTTTTGCACATTCAATTGAATAAAATATATAACTCATGAGCAATCAACGATACATGCAGCGCGGTGTGTCAGCATCCAAGGAAGATGTGCACAACGCCATTAAGAACATTGACAAAGGTATTTTTCCGCAAGCTTTTTGTAAAATCATCCCCGATATTCTAGGCGGAGATCCTGAATATTGCAACATTATGCACGCTGACGGTGCAGGTACCAAATCATCACTGGCTTATTTGTATTGGAAAGAAACCGGCGATTTAAGCGTATGGAAAGGCATTGCACAAGATGCACTGATTATGAACATCGATGACTTGTTGTGTGTAGGTGCAGTAGATAATATTCTGGTTTCATCAACTATCGGCCGTAATAAGCTACTCGTTCCGGGTGAAGTCATTTCCGCTATCATCAACGGAACGGATGAACTGTTGGCCGAACTTCGCGAAATGGGTGTAGGCGTATACGCTACCGGAGGCGAGACTGCTGATGTAGGTGACTTGGTTCGTACCATCATCGTAGATTCTACCGTAACATGCCGCATGAAACGTACCGATGTCATTAACAATGCCAATATTCGCCCGGGTGACGTCATCATAGGTCTGGCATCTTACGGACAGGCTACTTATGAAAAAGAATACAACGGAGGCATGGGCAGCAACGGACTCACCAGTGCCCGCCACGACGTGTTCGCAAAATACCTGGCCGAGAAGTATCCCGAAAGCTATGACAAGGCAGTACCCGAAGAACTAGTGTACAGTGGCAATTTGAAGCTGACCGATGCTGTGGAAGGAAGTCCGCTGGATGCAGGAAAGCTGGTACTCTCACCTACCCGTACCTATGCTCCGGTAGTGAAGAAATTACTGGATGCGCTCCGACCTGAAATTCACGGAATGGTTCACTGCTCAGGCGGTGCTCAAACCAAAGTCCTGCACTTTGTAGGAAACAATTGCCGTGTAGTAAAGGACAACCTGTTCCCCGTTCCCCCTCTGTTCAAAACCATCAAGGAACAAAGCGGCACCGATTGGGAAGAAATGTACAAAGTATTTAATATGGGCCACCGCCTGGAAGTTTACCTCTCACCCGAACATGCCGAAGAGGTGATCGCCATCAGCAAGTCATTCAATATTGACGCGAAGATCGTGGGACGTATAGAAGAAAGTGACAAGAAGGAGCTAATTATCAAAAGTGAGTTTGGAGAATTCAAATACTGACAAGCAATATTATAATAACACTTCCAAGCCTGCTACATTGAAAAAAAGATTTTTTTATGGCATAGGAGCAATAATATGCTCATTAGTTACGATTGATACAATACGCGAGTTGTATTTCATCTCTACCGCATGGGGTCATGAAACAACTTGGCATGACATACTATATACAGTAAGAAAAGTACTTGCCATACTTGGGTGGATATTACTCACTTGGTATGTCGCAAATAAATGTTTAGAAAAGAATGGCAGAAAACAATAATACATTACTTGAGAAATTAGACGGGTTAGTGGCTCGCTTTGAGGAAGTTTCCACCCTCATTACAGACCCTAATGTCATAGCTGACCAAAAACGTTATGTCAAGCTCACCAAGGAATACAAGGACTTGAATGACATCATGAAAGCCCGTAGAGAATATATACAATGCCTGAATGGACTGGAAGAGGCCAAACAAATCATGACTAACGAATCCGACCCGGAGATGAAAGAGATGGCACGCGAAGAGGCAAATCTCTGCGAAGTCCGCATCCCAGAACTGGAAGAGGAAATCAAACTGTTACTCGTTCCTGCGGATCCGCAAGATGACCGAAATGCCATTCTGGAGATACGCGGTGGTACGGGAGGTGATGAAGCCGCCATTTTTGCAGGCGACTTGTTCCGTATGTACTCCAAATACTGCGAGACAAAAGGTTGGAAACTGGAAGTATCCAGCGCCAATGAAGGAGCAGCAGGAGGTTTTAAGGAAATTATCTGCTCCGTAACCGGAGATAAAGTATATGGCACTCTGAAATATGAATCGGGCGTACATCGTGTGCAACGTGTACCAGCCACCGAAACCCAAGGACGTGTACATACTTCAGCCGCATCAGTTGCCGTTTTACCCGAAGCCGAGCCTTTTGATGTGGAAATTAACGAAGGGGAAATCAAATGGGACACTTTCCGAAGCGGTGGTGCCGGCGGACAGAACGTAAATAAGGTGGAATCCGGAGTACGCCTGCGCTACAACTGGAAGAACCCCAACACCGGAATAGTAGAGGAAATCCTGATAGAATGTACCGAAACCCGTGACCAGCCGAAGAATAAAGAACGAGCCCTTTCTCGCCTGCGTACCTTTATATATGATAAAGAACACCAAAAGTACATTGACGACATTGCCAGCAAACGAAAAACAATGGTATCTACCGGAGACCGATCGGCAAAAATACGTACCTACAATTATCCGCAAGGACGTATCACCGACCACCGCATCAACTATACCATTTACAATTTGGCCGCCTTTATGGATGGCGACATTCAAGACTGCATTGACCATTTGACTGTAGCCGAGAATGCCGAACGTTTGAAAGAGAGCGAATTATAATTTAAATATCGTAAACCATAAACTGTAAACATAGCAATGAACAAGCAACAATTATTTGAAAATATCCAAAAGAAAAAATCATTCCTCTGTGTAGGACTGGACACCGACATAAAGAAGATCCCCGAACATCTGTTAAAAGAAGAAGATCCTATCTTCGCTTTCAACAAAGCCATCATTGACGCTACCGCCCCTTATTGCATCGCCTATAAACCCAATCTGGCCTTTTATGAAAGCATGGGCGTAAAAGGATGGATCGCTTTCGAAAAGACTGTATCCTACATCAAGGAAAACTATCCCGACCAATTCATCATTGCCGATGCAAAACGTGGCGATATCGGAAACACTTCGGCCATGTATGCCCGCACATTCTTTGAAGAGCTGGACATTGACTCAGTCACCGTAGCTCCTTACATGGGTGAAGACAGCGTGACTCCCTTCCTGAGTTACGAAGGCAAATGGGTAATCCTGCTAGCGCTTACCAGCAACAAGGGTTCCCACGACTTCCAGCTGACCGAGGACACCAACGGCGAACGCCTTTTCGAAAAAGTATTGCGCAAATCACAAGAATGGGCCAACGATGAAAACATGATGTACGTAGTAGGCGCCACACAAGGACGCGCTTTCGAAGACATCCGTAAAATTGTTCCCAACCACTTCCTGCTTGTACCTGGAATCGGCGCACAAGGAGGTTCTCTAGAGGAAGTCTGCAAATATGGCATGAATAGTACCTGTGGACTTATTGTTAATTCAAGCCGTGCCATTATCTATGCGGATAAAACTGAGAATTTTGCGACTGTAGCAGGACAAGAAGCTCAGAAAGTCCAGGCACAGATGGAGAAAATAATGTGCCAATAAAACAATGTGCTAATATGCAAATTACCAGGTAGATACATAGCGTAATACATTGGTTTAAGCATATCAGCACACTGAATAATTATTCCCCATGAGTGACCGAAAAATTATAAATGACCCCGTCTTCGGGTTTATCAACATCCCGAAGGGGTTACTATATGACATTGTATGTCACCCATTGCTGCAACGTCTTACCCGCATCAAGCAACTGGGCCTGTCCTCTGCCGTATATCCGGGAGCACAACATACCCGTTTCCAACACTCATTAGGCGCTTTCCACTTAATGAGCGAAACGATCAAGCACCTTACCGCCAAAGGTAACTTCATCTTTGACAGCGAAGCGGAAGCCGTACAAGCTGCCATCCTGTTACACGACATCGGACACGGTCCCTTCTCCCATGTGCTGGAAAACACATTGGCAGGAGGCGTTTCACATGAAGAAATCTCCTTGATGCTGATGGAACGAATGAACAAGGACATGAAAGGTCAACTCAATCTTGCCATACAGATATTCAAAGATGAATATCCCAAGAAATTCCTGCACCAACTGGTCAGCGGTCAATTGGATATGGATCGTTTGGACTATCTGCGGCGTGACAGTTTCTATACCGGTGTATCCGAAGGCAATATCGGGTCCGCCCGCATCATCAAAATGCTTGATGTAAAAGACGATCACCTGGTAGTAGAATCCAAAGGCATTTACTCCATCGAAAACTTCCTGATGTCCCGCCGCCTGATGTACTGGCAGGTATATCTGCACAAGACCTCCGTTGCCAGTGAAAAAATGCTGGTCAACACTCTGACACGAGCAAAGGAATTAGCCTTACGTGGCGTAGAGCTGTTCGCCTCACCCGCTTTAAGATTCTTTTTATACCATCCTATTGATAAAAAAGAATTTTATAACAGCCCGGATTGTCTTGAAAATTTTATTCAATTAGATGATAATGACATATGGACTGCACTGAAAGTTTGGAGCAATCACAGCGATGTGGTATTGTCCACTCTGAGTCGTGGAATGATTAACAGGAAACTATTCAAAGTAGAGGTAACCTCCTCTTCCATCACAAAAGCACGAAAAGAAGAAATTCTTTCAAGAATAAGTAAACAACTGAATATCAATAAGAAAGAAGCAAAATACTTCCTATCCATATCCAGTATAGAAAACAATATGTATAAAAAGGAGGATGACAGTATTGAAATCATCTATAAAGATGGAAGCACCCGCGATATAGCCAAGGCTTCGGATATGCTCAACATCTCTCTTCTCTCCCGAAAAGTCAAAAAATATTATATATGTTACCTGCGTTCCGAAAACGACGGACATTAAATAATTAGCGAATTGTACGGATATATAAAAAAAAAATGCGTAATTTGCATAATTAATGATGTGTTTACACTAACATGTAACACGCAAGTAACAAAACTGAAACATTTAGAACATAAAGAATTAGACAGTATTATGGAGTTCTCAGCTAAACAAATTGCGGAATACATCCAGGGAATTATTGTTGGCGATGAAAACGCAACTGTGCATACTTTTGCTAAAATAGAGGAAGGCGTGCCGGGAGCGATTTCTTTTCTTTCAAATCCTAAGTATACTCATTACATTTACGATACTCAGTCTACCATTGTGTTGGTAAACAAAGATTTCGTTCCCGAGCAAGAAGTAAAAGCTACCTTAATCAAGGTAGACAACGCCTACGAAAGTCTGGCTAAACTACTGACCCTCTATGAAATGAGCAAACCTAAAAAGACTGGTATAGATCCGCTGGCATACGTTGCCCCCACTGCGAAGTTGGGGAAGGATGTATATATCGCTCCGTTTGCCTGCGTAGGCGATGGTGCTGAGATTGGTGACAACACTTCCCTCCACCCGCACGCTACTGTAGGAAGCCATGCCAAAGTAGGTAATAATTGTACACTTTATCCACATGCCACCATCTATCACGACTGCTTGGTAGGAAACCACTGTACCCTGCATGCAGGCTGCGTAATCGGTGCTGATGGATTCGGATTCGCACCTTCTCCCGAAGGGTACGAAAAAATTCCACAAATAGGTATTGCCATCATAGAAGATAATGTGGAGATTGGTGCTAATACCTGCGTAGATCGTGCCACCATGGGCGCCACCATTGTACATAAAGGAGTGAAACTGGATAACCTGATCCAGATAGCACACAATGTGGAAGTAGGAAGCCACACTGTCATGGCATCACAGGTGGGTATTGCCGGTTCCACCAAAGTAGGTGAATGGTGCATGTTTGGCGGACAGGTAGGACTAGCCGGACATATTAAGATAGGTGACAAGGTAGGTATCGGCGCACAAGCAGGCGTTCCCGGTAACGTGAAATCCAACGAGCAAATTCTAGGCACTCCGGCCATCGATGCCAAGAATTTCATGAAATCATCGGCCGTATACAAAAAACTGCCCGAAATTTACACCACACTGAACGCCATGCAGAAAGAAATAGAAGAATTAAAAAAACAACTAAATAAATAAACCCCATGTTGAAACAGAAGACATTAAAAGGCAGTTTTTCTTTAAATGGAAAAGGCCTTCACACCGGAGTAAACTTGACGGTGACATTCAATCCTGCACCGGACAACCACGGGTATAAAATCCAACGAATTGATCTTGAAGGACAACCAATAATTGATGCCGTAGCAGAAAACGTAGGTGATACTACCCGCGGCACTGTGCTGATGAAAAACGGAATAAAAGTAAGTACAGTAGAACATGCTTTGGCAGCTCTTTATGCAGCTGGTATAGACAACTGCCTGATTCAGGTAAGCGGTCCCGAATTCCCTATTCTGGACGGCAGTGCCAAAGCGTATGTAGAAAATATACAGCGTGTAGGAATCGAAGAACAGAATGCTGTCAAGGATTACTATATCATAAAATCAAAAATCGAATTCAGGGACGAGGAAACCGGATCTTCCATCATTGTTCTTCCGGACGAAAATTTCAGTGTGAATGCACTGATCTCTTATCAGTCTAAAATACTGTCCAATCAGTTCGCCACACTGGAAGACATGGCTAAATTCCCCACCGAGGTAGCTTCCGCGCGTACCTTTGTATTCGTCCGCGAAATAGAACCATTGCTGGGCGCCGGACTGATTAAGGGAGGCGATCTGGACAACGCCATCGTAATCTACGAAAAAGAGATGAGCCAGGAAAACTACGACAAGCTGGCAGACGTCATGGGGGTTCCCCACATGGACGCCACCAAACTGGGCTACATCAACCATGTTCCCTTGGTATGGGACAACGAACCGGCCCGCCACAAACTGCTGGATATCATCGGCGACCTGGCACTGATAGGCAAACCCATCAAGGGACGTATCATCGCCACCCGTCCGGGGCACACCATCAACAACAAGTTTGCCCGCCAGATACGCAAAGAAATCAAACTTCACGAAATACAGGCTCCGTCCTATAACTGCAACGAAGCTCCCATCATGGATGTCAACCGCATCCGCGAACTGCTTCCGCACCGTTATCCTTTCCAGCTAGTGGACAAAGTCGTTGCCATTGGCGCCAACCACATTGTCGGTGTGAAAAACGTAACCGCCAACGAACCCTTCTTCCAGGGACACTTCCCACAGGAACCTGTCATGCCGGGTGTGCTTCAAGTAGAAGCCATGGCACAATGCGGTGGTCTGCTTGTTCTTAATTCAGTGGACGAACCCGAAAGATACTCCACCTACTTCATGAAAATAGACGGTGTGAAATTCCGCCAGAAAGTAGTGCCGGGAGACACTTTATTGTTCCGTGTTGAATTGTTGGCTCCTATCCGCCGGGGCATCTCCACAATGAAAGGATATGTGTTTGTAGGCGAGAAAGTAGTCTGCGAAGCCGAGTTTATGGCACAAATAGTAAAAAATAAATAACCACTAAAAAAACAACATGATTAGTCCATTAGCATATATACATCCCGAAGCAAAAATTGGTGAGAATGTAGAAATCGGTCCTTTTGTGTTTATCGACAAGAATGTAGTTATCGGTGATAACAACACAATCATGCCTAACGCCAATATACTGTATGGCTCACGCATAGGGAACGGCAACACCATTTTTCCGGGAGCTGTTATAGGCGCTATTCCCCAGGATTTGAAATTCCGCGGTGAAGAAACGACTGCCGAAATAGGTGATAACAACACCATTCGCGAGAATGTAACCATCAATCGTGGTACAGCGGCTAAAGGCAAAACCATAGTGGGCAGTAACAACCTGTTGATGGAAGGAGTACACGTAGCACATGATGCCATCATAGGCAGCGGTTGCATCATAGGCAATGCCACCAAGATGGCAGGTGAAATTATCATTGATGATAACGCCATTATCAGCGGCGCCGTATTGATGCACCAATTCTGCCGGGTAGGCGGTTATGTAATGGTACAGGGCGGTTCACGTTTCAGCAAGGACATTCCTCCTTATATTATAGCAGGGCGCGAACCCATTGCCTACGCAGGAATCAATATCGTAGGACTCCGCCGCCGCGGATTCTCTAATGAACTAATAGAGAATATACACAACACCTATCGCATTATTTATCAAAATGGCATGAACGTTACCGATGCCTTGGAACAAGTACGCAAAGAAATACCTATGAGCAAAGAAATAGAATATATTATTTCTTTCATAGAAAATTCTCAAAGAGGTATCATCAGATAACAAAGTTTTTTATAACTTTACTGCACGAAAAAAAAGTTATATAGTATATACAGTATAAATATATGATTTACAGATTTACACTAATCTCTGATGAAGTCGATGATTTTATAAGAGAAATAAAGATAGACTCGGAAGCAACTTTCTTTGATTTGCACGAAGCAATATTGAAAGCGGCAGGATATAAAGATGACCAGATGACCTCTTTCTTCATTTGTGATGACGACTGGGAGAAAGACCAGGAAATCACACTGGAAGATATGGGAAGCAGTTCGGAAGAAGACAGCTACATCATGAGAGAAACCCGCTTGAGTGATTTGGTGGAAGACGAAAAGCAAAAATTGCTGTATGTATTCGACCCGTTGGCAGAACGAGTGTTTTTCATTGAACTGTCGGAAATCATCACCGGCAAAGACCTTGACAAAGCAGTGTGTTCGCGCAAAGCCGGAGAAGCCCCGAAACAAACCGTCGACTTTGACGAAATGATGGCAAAAAGCAATAGCGGAAATCTGGATATAGACGAGAATTTCTATGGCGACCAGGACTTCGATATGGAAGACTTTGATCCCGAAGGATTTGATATGGGCGGTGCCTCCTCACCGGACCCTTATGAGCAAGAAAACTATTAATCTTAACGGGGGCGGACGTTACACGTCCGCCCCTCTCTTTTTATAAACACCATGCCTGACACCCTTATCGTCCTTATCGGCCCTACCGGTGTAGGAAAGACCGAACTAAGCCTTTCCATTGCCGAACACTTCCGGACTTCCATTGTTTCGGCAGACTCACGCCAATTGTATGCAGACCTGAAGATAGGAACTGCCGCCCCTACCCCCGAGCAACTGGCGCGTGTTCCTCATTATTTTGTCGGAACATTACAGCTAACAGATTATTACAGCGCCGCACAATACGAAGCAGACGTACTGGCACAACTGGAAATCCTATACCAAAACCATGACACTGTAATACTGACCGGAGGTTCCATGATGTATATAGATGCCATTTGCAAAGGCATAGATGATATCCCCACTGTAGACAATGAAACACGCCAGCTGATGCTACGACGTTACGAACAGGAAGGGCTGGACACTCTGTGCGCCGAACTAAGGCTGCTGGACCCCGAGTATTACAAAATAGTGGATTTGAAAAATCCCAAACGGGTAATACATGCATTGGAAATATGCTACATGACCGGAAAAACTTATACTTCTTTCCGTACCCGTACTCACAAGGAACGCCCTTTCCGCATCATCAAAATAGGATTAACCCGCGACCGCGAAGAATTGTATGACCGCATCAACCGCCGCGTGGACATCATGATACAGGACGGCTTGCTGGAAGAAGCCCGGCAGGTATATCCTTTCCGGCATCTGAACTCGCTCAATACCGTAGGATACAAAGAAATGTTCAAGTATCTGGACGGAGAATGGACTTTGGAATTCGCTATCGGAAAAATCAAGCAAAATTCCCGCATTTACTCTCGTAAACAGATGACCTGGTTCAAACGGGACAAAGACATCGTGTGGTTCCATCCCGACCAACAAACAGAAATTATGCAATATATTCATTCAGTTAACCACTAATTACAATCATGAAAAAATTACTAACCTTCATCATGGCTTGTGTCATAAGCCTGGGTGCAACAGCCCAAATCTCGGAAAAAGCATTTGAGAAATGGCATCAGAACAAGTATTCCATGTTCATCCACTTCGGTCTTTATTCCGAACTGGGAGGCGTATGGGAAGGCAACCCCGTCACCCGAGGATACAGTGAACAAATCCAATCGTTTGCGGGAATCTTCAGTGACTGGTATGGAGATACCGCCCTGCGCTTCAATCCCACCCTGTTTGATGCAGACGCTATCGTGTCACTGGCCAAAGAAGCCGGTATGCGCTCCATCATCATTACCACCAAGCATCACGACGGTTTCTGTATGTTCCGTACAGCCACCACCGACTATAATTCATACGATGCCACCCCCGGCAAGCGCGACTTCATAAAAGAGATGGCGGAAGCTTGCAAACGTGGCGGAATCAACTTCGGCATCTATTTCTCACTGATAGACTGGCATTTTCCACAAGCCTATCCTATCTCCAGCCATAACTGTGATTTCATCACCCCACAGCATCATGAATTCACCAAAGCCCAAGTTACCGAACTGTTGACCAACTACGGTCCCATCTCCGAACTATGGTTTGACATGGGTTCCAACACTCCTGAACAAAGCAAGGAACTGTATCAACTGGTGCACAGATTGCAACCAGACTGTATGGTAAGCGGCCGGTTGGGCAACGATCAGTATGACTTCAGTGTCATGGCAGACAACACATACCCCGAAGGCTCCTTGCAGACCGCATGGCAAACAGCTGCTTCCATGTTCGATGAAACCTGGAGCTACCGTTCCTGGCAGAAAAGGGGGGACGTTCACACCAAAGCGATGGAAAAACTACGCAGCCTGATCAATGTAGTTTCCCATGGCGGAAACTTCCTGCTGAACATCGGTCCCAAAGGTGACGGTTCCGTAGTACCCTTTGAAAGAGAGGTGCTGAAAGAAATCGGTATCTGGTTGAAGAAAAACGGTGAAGCCATTTATGGCACAGAAGCCTCTCCTTTCCGTGAGCAATTCGAATGGGGAACCATTACCCGCAAAGGCAATAACCTCTACCTCATCTTATCAGGCAACCGCCCTGCCGATGGTAAAATCACTTTGAACGTGCCGGGATGCAAACTGCAAAAAGCAGACATTAAAGCTATTCAGAAAGGACAGGAGATGATCTTCACACTGCCCGCCGACGCATACGGAAAAGACATCCAAGTGATTTGCGCCACGTTCGACCAACCGGTGAAACCGCAACCTATGGCTGCACAGCGCACTCCCAATTATAGTTATTCCTGTTTCGATTATTACAGCAACTACCGCAGTACGGTGAGCTATCAATGGAACATCAACAAATCCAACCTCAACGCATTGGAATTTACCTATACTCCGCAGGAGAACGGTAAGGAATTACTGGTTGAAGTAGATGGAATACCTTACACAGTAACCCTTGACGCAGGCAAGGCACAGGCATTAAACCTGCCTTCCAAGACCGTATGGGGTCAGCGTTACTTCTGCGGACCGGGCAGCGGATTGTTCGATGCTCCTGCCACCATCCATACTGATCCGGACAAAGCACCGGTAAGAAAAGGACAATGGAAAGAAGTGAATGAGGAAAAAGCCATGTTCCCCAGCAATATTCTGGAAAGTTACTTCCTGATGCAGCAGGTAGAATCGCCCAAAGCACAAGATATTCTAGTAGATGTAGGTGCCGGAAACGGTATCGAAATCTATCTGAACGGCAAGTCGGTAATGAAACACCTCAACCCTTACCGCTGCAAGTTCCGCGAGGAAAAGGTGCTGCTACCGCTTCAAAAAGGCAGTAACCAAATTGTGGTAAGAATATACAACCGCTTTGAAAAAGAAACAGGCTATCTGCTGCGCCCATCAGCGGAACAGGTTATCTACAAGCAGAAATTCACTTTGCCGCAAGTGGCAAAAGGAAAAGTTCATACTGTTGTTGTAAAACAGAATAATCTGCCATCCATCCATAAGGACACAGAATTATCCAATCTGAAGGTAGAGGCAAAATAAAACTTTTCAATAAATAAAAAATGAAATACCTCTCCCCGGATGTTTCTGTCATGAAATGTCCGGGGAAAGTTTTATATAAAGAAAACATCATTCTAGAATTTACCAATAGTACTGACAGGCCTCATGCATGAAGATCATAATATTCATAAAGTACCCTTCATACAGTCTGTTCCGATATTATGCTTTCCTCCTGTCTGCCTGATAATTCAGAATTACCCCCAGTACTATCAGTACAGAAAGTACAATCCATGCAACATTCAAAAAGATTCCTTTCCATTCCTGCCGGGTAATGAACTGTGAATACAAAGGTCGTATAATCGGAGCTTGAGGATGGTGGAGTTTACAGCGGGACCGATCAATGGCTTTCTGATAATCATCTAAATCAAAAATACAACGCTCATAACATACAACGGCTTGTCCTTTCTCATGCCTCACCGGAATAACCCATGCCTTAACTTCCCGCTCCTCATACTTATGACGGGGCAATGAATCGGTAAATGCAGGAGCTACAGAGAAATGATATTGCTTCTGTTCCTTACGATAGCGGTGTCTGCCCATACTTCGTGTCACCTCACGAGTGACAGTCACACTGCTCCTTCGGGCATAATCCACCTCCAGAGTATCGAAAGTAAAATACAGAGCATTATTCTCCAAATTATATAAATCGGTAACAGCATGATAACGCACCACTTCATCTGCCGAATGAAAAAGCCAGTTCTGTAAAGGAATATTAAAGGTCACACGGAATGCAGCTTGAGCGCGGCTTTTATCAGCACGGCAGTGTGAGTGTATACGATCATTCTTTTGCCGTAGCGGTGATGTGTGTGCGGCTCAGCCGTTTTCTGCGGATAAGGACAGATCTGCGTGCGCTCGTTCGCGGCGCACTGCTGCACGATTATTTTTTGTATGACTGGGATCAGAAGGATCCCTCGCACCGCCTGCACGGCTTCCGTCACCCGAAAACAGCGCTTGGAAATGCACAGAGAGATTACCATTTAAATTGGAAGGAAAAAAATATCATCGCACGTCATATGTTTCCGCTGATACCGGTGCCGCCTCAGTGCCGCGAGGCATGGATTGTGTGTCTGGCAGATAAATGGTGTGCTCTGGGGGAGACGGTGGAGCCGATGTTTCACGTGAAACATTTTAAATGAAATTTTTCTAAAAAAGTAGGAAATGAGTTTTAAGTGTGTTATACTATTAGGCAAGACAAGAATGGGAAAAAGCTGGAAATCGCTGTGCGGATGCCTGCGGGAAGGCTTTTTCCTGTCTTTCATGTGAGATAAAACCGAGGAAATGGAAGGAATACGGTATGGGACGAACGATTGCGATTGCAAATCAGAAGGGCGGCGTAGGTAAAACGACAACGGCGATCAACCTGTCGGCATGCCTGGCAGAGGCGGGACAGAGGGTTCTGACGATCGATTTTGATCCGCAGGGAAATGCAACCACTGGTTTGGGATTGGAAAAAGAACAGATTGAAGATACAGTCTATGAGCTGCTTTTGGGCGATTGCACACTGGAGGACTGTCTGATGCGCGATGTTCAGGAAAATCTGGATGTTCTTCCTTCGGATTCGAATCTGGCAGGAGCTGAGATTGAACTTCTGGATGTGGAAAATAAAGAGTCGGTGTTAAACGGTTATCTGGAGACAATCCGCGATCAGTATGATTTTATTATCATCGACTGCCCGCCGTCGCTGAGTCTTTTGACGATCAATGCGCTGGTAGCGGCAGATACGGTGCTGGTGCCAATCCAGTGCGAATATTATGCGCTGGAAGGACTGAGCCAGGTACTCCGGACGATCGGTTTGGTCCGGAAAAAGATGAATCCGTCGCTGGAGCTGGAGGGCGTGGTATTTACCATGTATGATGCGAGAACGAATCTCTCCCTGCAGGTCGTAGAGAATGTAAAACAGAACTTAAATGAGCGGATTTACAAGACGATCATACCGAGAAATGTGCGACTGGCGGAGGCGCCGAGCCACGGAATGCCGCTCAACCTGTACGACAGCCGTTCG
>OHAJ01001556.1_pt1 | contig 16593 bp, 12 predicted proteins | sample 1577101 | NCBI WGS metagenome assembly OHAJ01 (sample SAMEA3541531, study PRJEB24748) | human gut metagenome | biome: human gut; feature: human-associated habitat; material: faeces | place: China | collected 2012
CATGCTCAACTACACCAACCTGCCCAACAACTGGATTTACACCGACGTTTATCCCGACCTCTACAACGGGCAGAAACGCTGGTGGGAGATGTACAGCAACGAAATTTATCTCATACGCAACGGTCAGAGCGGCCTACAGTCGTTCCGCGACTGCCACATGCAGCGCGAGCACTCGGTGCCCAAGTCGTGGTGGGGAAGCGACGACTCGTCGCCTGCCTGGACGGATATCTACAATCTGTATCCCAGCGACGGACCGGCCAATCAGGCCAAGCTCAACTATCCGCTCGGCCCCGTTGACCCCAACAATGCCAAGTTCAACAACGGCGCCACCAAGGTAGGCGTTCCGGCACCCGGCTTCGCCGGTGGTTCGGGCATGGTGTTCGAACCCGCTGATGAATACAAGGGTGATTTCGCACGCGCCTATTTCTATGTCTTTACGGTATACGACAACCTCAACTGGACGGCCAACTCCATGGGCAACCGCAACGAATGGCCCACACTGAAGCCGTGGGCTTACGAGATGCTGCTTCAGTGGTCGCGCCAGGACCCGGTGAGCCAGAAAGAGATTCAGCGCAACGACGCCGCCGAACGTCAGCAGGGCAACCGCAACCCGTTTGTTGATTTCCCCGAACTCGCCGAATATATCTGGGGCACCAAAAGCACCGAGATTTTCTATATCAAAGACCAGAACGGCGGCACCACGCCTCCCATCACCGGCGACCCGGAACTGACAGCGCCCATCAACGGCGAAGCCCTTGACTTTGGCGAAACGGCCGTCAACGGCGTTAACCAGACGGCGCTGATTGTCAACGGCACCAACATGACTTCAGCCCTGACCATGCGCGTTACCGGCACCGACCGCAGCATGTTCTCCCTGAGCAGCAACTCCGTGCCGGCAGCCAGCGTCAACGCCCAGGGTGGCACCAAAGTAGATGTCTTCTACCGTCCCACCGCCACCGGCACACACACGGCCAACATCACCATCTACGACGGCGGTCTGAAGGCCGAACAGCAGGTCAATGTGGTGCTGAAAGGCCAGGCGCTTCCCAAACCTAATCTCACCGCCGTAACGGCCACTGCTCCCACATCGCTGACCGACTCATCGTATGTGGCCAACTGGACAGCCGCCGCCGAGGTAGTGGATTATTACATAGTAACGCGCACACAATATCTGCCGTCAGGCACCGTAACAACCACCGAAGAGGCTCCCTCAAACAGCCTGCAGATAACTGGGCGCCGATCCGATTGCGACGAGACCTATTCCGTGCAGTCATCGCGTCTGGGATTCACCTCACCGGCCTCCAACACAATGCTTGTAAAGGCTTCAGGCGTTGAAGGCATTGAGGCCGAACCGCTGATGATAGGCTGGACAAACCGGGGCTTTATGGTACTCGCCGACCGGCTTCTCAACCTCCGCGCCTTAACCCCCGACGGCAGAACCGTTTACTTTGCCACTGAAGCTCAACGAGGCACCGAAGTAGAACTCCCTGCCGGAATATACATCATCACTGCCCAAGGCGGATTCTCGCCCGTAAAAATTGTGGTGGCTCAATAAATCCAAACCCTGCAACAGCATCCATAACCGGAATCCCGATACAGCAAACCCGGACAATTCGCATCAATGCCGAATTGTCCGGGTTTGCTATGCTGAGCAGACGGTCAGTCTACGATAAAGGTAGTGTAATCGCAAATATATTTGTCCTGAATGGACGAATCATTCACCCAACGACCTATCTTATATTTCAGAATTTTGGTTTCATGACCTTTCGGCAGAGTGTCCTGTGCATTCTTCAGATCAGTGAGATAATTCGGGTTAAACTCTACCCTAATCCTTATCTTCTTACGGATGTCTTTTTGCGGCCAGACAAAAGTACAGGTATAATCAATCGGGTCCCAGCTTGCCATTTCTGTACGAAACCTCGTCATAGTTGGACATATCACTTTGGCACCTGAACCATAATGTGTAAAGATCTTTACCGGACTATCATTCCCCGGAACAGGGATGGTATCACCGAGATAATAATTTTTCCCTTGATACTCAAAGTAGTAACCGGGAAGTTTAATACCGCCCGTTTCTAAAAGGTTGGTGCCACTGCTGTTTTTTATAACCAGCCATAAGTCCAGGAAATCATAATCTGTTCCCTGCATAGGCTGAGAGAAGACTTTTTCCCAACGAGGTAAAAGTTCACTTGGTTCTTCCGTATTCCCCGGGTTCGGATTGTCATTATCATCCGGTATATTCGGTTCGTCATTGCTGCAGGCACTCATCAGCGCGAATACAATCGCGCCCATCATCACAAGCAGCAGTTTTTTGAATTTTAAATTTCTCATATCTATTCTGGTAATTTGTTTACTCCATATTGCATCGTCTTGCCAAAACTATAGTCTTCTCCATAAGGAGACGGTGGATTGTTATCAGGATTATATTCCGGATTTGCCATTGGATTGAAACCCGAAGAAATATAATATCCGTCAGCGCCACCTCCAAAACCCCAATTGCAATTAAAGAAGTGAAATGTTTGTTTTCCTATCGGACCCTCTAATCTCCCATTTTTATACATTATGTATACATCACGCTTTCCTGTGATTACACCATGAATAATCCATGTGTGACCTCTGTAAGAATATTCCGGGTAGCCATTCATTATAACCGGATAACCGCGATACAACTCTTTGATGGCAAAGTCTTCATCAAAAGAAACTAAACGCCCTCCATTAAATCCGTAATTTTCAAGAGTCCTCTTTATATTTTCGGGATTTGCATAAGTGGCATAAGAACCGTCCTTTGGATAGCTTACATCTGTGTTCTCCTTACGTCCAAGTTCATATAGGAATCGTGACAGCAAATCAAGTGCTTTAGGATCTTTCTTGATTGTAGTTGAATCAGGACAACTTAACAAAAGCGGCCAGTCAAGGGGTAATGTGTCTTTCCCTTCTGGTCTGCAAACCTCTGCGGCAAAAAACTGTGCTATTGCCAAAGGCACACAACCGGCATTTACGTGATCAGCCGGATTATTCGGTATATGGGGACAATACATACTATAAGGCATGTTTTGATCCCACTGTACCGGACATAAATGATCAGGCTCAACAAATTGGTCTACAAGTTCAATGTCGCCGTACACAACATTGCCTGTATCTGTATTGAATCCTGTATTATTGGTATCCGGATTTAGAATGATTGCCGCATCTATGTTCCATCGAATAGGATCAGGCACATGACTTGATAGATTGTTCGGATCGGGCACGCCATTTCCAATTGCAAGAAGATCGGGTAATTCCGCTTTGGCACTCATGATAGCGAAACGTTCTCCGTTGTCAATTGGGAAATAGTAATACCATGCTTCTTCCTCACCTGAGCGAGTAAGGACTTTCTTGTCTTTTCCTAATGCCATTCCCTCACCGATTGAGTTATTAAAACCTCTTGTTCTCGGGCTAATGGTAGAAAGAATTTTATCGAGACGCTTGGAAGCAGTCTGCATCGTGATGTGGTTACGTGGGAGAAGACTCTCATCCCCGGTCTTTATAACCGGAGAATCTTCTACCGCACAGCTTGTTACGATAAGAAGCAACGTGACAAGTACAAGACTAAGTTTGTGCATAATTTAAGGATTTTTAGTTCGACGCAAATATAATTAAAGAATCTTGAAAATGTTACATTAATTTTGTTAAATAGTGTTAACAGGAAATTTGAAAATTATACACTTTTCTTGTTATGAATCATAGTCTCAGCTTTAGCAGAACATAAGCTATGGAAATATGCCACAATTTGGCTAATTACAGCCCAAATTTCTTTAGTAAAAAATCTATTTGCCAAATCAGCAAAGGGCGATTTTATTGATTCGTATTGTTTGATTCAATCCTTGTCTTACAGAGAGAAGGTATTATCCTAAAAAACTCCTCACAAAGATATGTTCATGCTGAGCGTCCGTGGCTAATCTGGGAGCTCAATTATTAAAATATCTAAACGGCGGTGAGATCTAATATGATGGCATTGAGGGTAAAAAAAGAGTGTGTCATAAAGGAGGCTGATGCCCCTCTATGACACACGTTCTGAAGTCTTGTGTATGCGGACTATATGTCCGTAGGGTTATTCTTTTATAACCACTTTGCGGGTCTTGTTGCCACGTTTCTCAATGTAAGACCCCATTCAACAAAAAATGTTAATTGCCGGCAGGGTTGATGTGGCAGAAAATGTAATTGTCAGTCGAGGTCATTGTGCCGTCAGGAAACATTATTTCCAACGTATATTTATGGCCTTTGCAATTAGCATAATTATGAAACGTATTGTCCTCGTTCGTCAGGCCGGGTATGTATTCTATTCTCACAGAAACATCCGGACAAAGAGCATATCCTGTCTTGGCACCCCAATTTGACATCTCTATGGAATGATTCTGCGCGTATGCGTCAACATCTTTATAACCGCTTTCTATGTATCTGAATGCGGACGTATAACCGACCCTGAACAGCCCTGTAACGTCAGCCCCCTGAGGATAACGTTCTCCCCACGAGCTATCAGTTGCTATAGCTTTGAAACCTATTACCGGACGACCGAGAAACTGCCGCTGATTTTCCGGCCAGTAAGCCGCTGTTTTCTTTGAGTAAGCTGTATCTCCATACAGACGGCTGATGCGGGTAAACTCTTCAGGAGCCGAGTCCTGATTAATGTAATTACCGCTGAACGTTATTAAATTCGCTTTCTCGTTCCTCTCTTCGGGAGTAAGGTTTCGCAGGTCGCTGACAGAGAAACCCGTAGGTTGCAGATAGGAAACAGCCAGACTGTGGATCAACAGACCCGGCTCATTGTCATCATCGCTGCATGACGTCAGGAGTGACAGTGCTGTCAGTATTACTCCTGCAGCTAAAAGAATCTTTGTTTTCATCTTATGCCGTTTTATTTAGTTGGATATATGTGTTTGATAATCTTCAGCTGTAGGCAAAATCGAACGGGCCTGAGCCTGCATTAGGGTTCGGTTCTTCAAGGATGTATTCATCGCCTGTCATATCGAAGATGCCATTGCCTTGATCCCATTTCACCTTACATAAAGGTTCGGTCTTGATCGTTGTCTGCCATGGGAAATTTACCGTATAAGGTATCCCGTCGCCTACAGCCATAGTATCGGGGTCTTCCACGAATTCGCCTATGCGACTTACAAACGCTTTCACTCCATTGTCGGGAAGATTTTGCAAATCAAGATTTCCTTTCTCCGAGATTGCAAGCACTTCGGGGAGGGCAGGAGTAGCCGACATTATCGCAAACCCCTGATTGTCTTCGTAATTGAAAACATAGATTATAGGTTCTTCACCCGACCGAGTTGTTGGAGTCATACTTTTTCCGTATGACACACAGGAGGAAATCACCGGTTCTTTCCCTCGTGTTTCAGGATAGAAATTTCCACGAACCTTTATAAGATTCTCTCTCGCTTGTTCTTGAGAGATTTTACCATCTCTCCTTGTTTCGTTTTGAGGAATGCTCAACTCATTCTCCATCTGAGAACATGAAACAAGCATCAACAAAACAAGGAAAAATAAAATGATTTTTTTCATCGCTTGCTTTGTTTTAGATTAAACTTTTCTATTCTATTGCCTAATTTCTAATTAAAATATAGGCAGTAAGTTCATAAAAAAATTTACATCATTCGTTCTGGTGGCAAAGTTAAACAAAAAACAAACAACGCAGCATAAAAAATTTTATGTTGTACAACATAATTTAAATTAAATATATTATCCTATGATTACATTTCACCATATTGATTTAAAAATTTCCTTACCTCATTATTAATATATAACAAAAAAACGGAGGCTGTGAAAACATCTTTTTGACACAGCCTCCGTTAACAGGTATGCTTTTTAAGCTATCAATATTGAGTTTCTATTTTTTTATAACTACTTTGCGGGTCTTGTTGCCGCGTTTCTCAATGTAAATGCCGGAGGCAGGATTTGCCACCTTCATGCCCTGCAGGTTGTAATAAACCGGTGCAACCTGTGCATCTTCATCTTCGAGATCTGTGATGCCGCTATTGTCTTTCTCTATAGCAGAGAAGTTCTTCCATCCGGGAGCAGCTTTGCAGGCAGCTATTGACTCTTCAGGAACATACAGCACGCAATTGGCTGCGAAGGGCGAGAAGACTGCATCTGCAGATACTGCGGGAGGCGTTATGGCACGGCAGGTCAGCTTGGTTATGTTTTTGGCACTGCTGAAGACTGACGAGCCAATGCTGTCGAGTGTGGAGGGGAAGGTGAGCTCGGTAAGGCCTGAGCAGCCGTAGAAGGCATACTGGTAAATTGCCTTTAGGCCGTGGTGCAGACCAACGTTCTTCAGTTTGCGGCATGCGTTGAAGATCTCTTTTGTGAGAATTTCCACACCGCCGGGAATGTCTATTGACTCCAGTGAGCCGCAGTTATAGAACGAGCCGTCGATAGAGGTGAGGGTGGAGGGCAGGTTGATGTCAACCAGGCTGTCGTTCTGATAGAAGCAGCGGTAGCCGAGCGATGTGAGGCCTTCAGGAAGCACATACTTCTTCACCGGACGCATATATGCGAAGCAGTTGCCGGGGATGGACTTAATGCTTGCGGGTATGGTGATAGTCGTGCCAAGGGGCTCTTCGCCGATGAACACTTTACCTGTCTTTACAGCTGACGCCGATGAGTAAACACGGCAAAGCGGGTTGGCATTGTTGTTGAAGAAGTTGATTTTGCACCAAGCCTCCAGGCTGGCAATGTGCAACTCGTTGATGCCTGAGCTATAGAAGGCGTTGTTGCCGATATTGGTAATGGAAGCCGGTATGGTGACGCTCTTCACGGTTTTATTGCTGGCAAAAGCGCTTTCGTTAATGGTATTCACCACGCACTCAACACCGTTATAAGTAATCTTGTCTTTGATGTTGAGAGCCGTGGTTGTGGGTTCGGCACCTAAAACGATGGCTGTTTTGGCTTCGGGGTCGCATTTGTAGCGGATGCCGTCTATGGTATCGCAGTTTTCCACCGGAGCCTTGATGATGTTAAAATTGGCTACGAGTTCGAAATTGCCCGTCAGGAAACCACGCCATGTAGTTCCGTCTTTATAAGCCTCAAAAAGCTTCTTGACGGTGGTGAGGGTAGTCTTGCCGCCGGTGGTGTCAACCACAAACGAGGGGTTGTTTGACACCTTGTTTACCGTGTCGACGTTGCGGTAAAGCAGATTGTAAATCTGGTCAACATTTGTGGTGGGATTGTGATAGAAGTCCACCGGAGTTGTCGTGGTCGTTATACTGGCCTGTTTTGCGCTCTGGATGTTGAATTTGACGTCGTATTTATGGCTGTAGAGCCACTGGCTGAAGCCGAGCACTGTGAAGTGCTTATCGTCGAATTTGGCAACGTATACCGGATACTCATAGTTGGTGGTGGGCTTCAGGGTGTTGAAATCAATACGGCTGATTTTCATCATGCCGTTAGCCTCTTTAGCGGCCACATTGTTCATCCACACATAACCGCCGCCATCGGGAACCTTGGCATAGAAACCGTCGGCAAAAATTATCTCGTTGTCGCTTATTGTGGCAACCACCGGGTCAGTGCTGAACTTGGAGTAATTGCTTGCTTTGGTGAGGTTATAGATGGTGATGGCCTCACCGGAATTGTTTTTACCTATCACCTTGTTGACGGGAATGGTGATGCGGCCTGTCGAGGGATCATATTTGCCCTTGAGGTCGTATCCCATGGCGATGCCTTTCAGCAGAACGCTGTCGCCAGCTGCCTGAACCATGATGCTGCCGGCACGCTCGCCGTAGTTGATGAAGCTGCCGTAGGTGGTTACGTAGTTTTTGCCTACTATTGAAGCCGGAGCTGCACCTTTGGCGGCTGCTTTGGGCATGGTTGCCTTTGAGCTCGGAGAGTAGGTTACTTTGACTTGTTGCGGCTCTGTGATTCTTTGATCCTCTACAGGAACAGACTGCGCGGCGGCGCATACCGTTCCGGCAAGGAGACTCAGAGCCAGAATGGAAAGTTTTTTCATGCTCTTTGTTATTTATTGATATATTGGTGTTCGGTTTTAAAGATTTACCGAAGTTTGGTTGTGCAAATATAATAATTCTTAATAGTTCTGCAATTTTTTCTGATTAATTGCGATTATTGAAATTTTTTCCATTGTCTTTTTGAAAGAAGGCAACACGGGTTCAGGCGTGTTCTCATGTTCCCTAATTGCAAAATGACAAATGAAGCCCTATTTCGTGCTGAAAACGGGTGTTAAAAAAATCTTTTTGAATTATAGTTTTTCATGGGCAAAAACAGGGGCAAAAAAAAGCAGACCTCTTTCCCAAGAAATCTGCCGCGTTGCGAATCAAATTATTTCTACAAACCTAACATAAACGATTATTTAGTACGATAAACCTAAGTTATTTTTTCACTCCCTTGAAATTTACCTATTATTACCTTCGTTGTATTTGCGATTCCAATTTTTTTGACACTGCAAAATTACTCCATTGCAATACCCCCGGCAAGCGTTATGGCAAAAATATAGATTGAAAAATAGAACATAACCGCGTATGTTATTGTTATTCAGTTATTTACAATTTCTCAATATAGGGCTAAATATAGATTGTTATATTGACAATAAAGGGCCTGTTTACGCTCTGTTTGGCGGCGAAGCCAGTCAGGAAAGCCAATTTTATGCCCCGGGACTGCGTAATTTTCACTCTTTGGTTGTTTAAATTTAAAAAGATTAGAAAATACTATGGACGACAGACTTACTTATGAGGAGAAGAAGGAACTTCCCTCAAGTGTATTTGGTTTACCCGAACGCAGAGAATATCCCATGCCTGATGCAGCGCATGTAAGGGCTGCGGAAGCATATTTCCGTTATTGCCCTGAGGACCTCAAGCCGAAGCTGGCACGCGCCATCGTGGAAAGAGCCCGCGAATACGGCGTTGACGTGGAGAGCCCCACAGTGCTCTCTTACGCGCAGATGTAAAGCTTAAGAGCCTGAGTTTAAGGAGCTTAAGCTCTTTAAAGGCCTTAAAGCCCTCAGGCTCTCAAAGGCTCTTAAGGCTCCTCAAAAACTATGGTTTGTAGCCAATCTGGCGCACCTGCTGCTCAAAGTGGTCGCGGTCGATGGCTTTGTTGCGCATCTTGTTGCGGTAAGCATACACCGTGTTGGCGCTATATTGCAAAATGGCCGCTATGCGCGAGCTTTCAACAACCCCGAGTCGCAATAGGGCAAGTATGCGCAGCTCAGGCGGCAGGGTGCCTTTCTTTTTCAGCTCCATCTTCTCTTCGGTGCGCAAAAGCTCATTTATCTCCTCCACAAACCGGGGGTAAAGTTCCAGGAAAGCTTTGTCAATGGAAGAATGAAAATCCTCGTTTTCACCGGATAATTTTCCGGCTTTCAGGGTCTTGAGCAAATCCTCCGTCTGGCCCGACGCTAACTTGCGCATCACCAGTTTCTGCCACGACTGCAATTTAGAGGAATAGGTGGAGCAGAGACTCACAAAGTTACCCAGATAAAGCTCCTGCAAGCGGCTGTATTCGGTGATTTTTTTCTGCGTTTCGTGGCTTCGTTTGTTCTGGCGCAGCAATATCGCCGTTAGGATAGCGGCCAGCACAAAGAGGAACGTGGCGATGCAGAGATAAATCACCAGTTTGTCGCGCGAGCTGGTGAGGCTCTTGCGATAGGCGTCGTCAATGGCCGGAACCATTTGCGAAATCACCACCGAGCGCATACGGGCGTTGCCTGACTTGGCCTCGCTCAGCGCGTAGTTGATATAGATGAACGCCTGGTCGAGCTTGCCGTTCTGATAGAGCCATTCGGCCAGCTTGGGCATGGCCCAACCCTCTGTAACGCAGCCCATTACGTCGCTCGTGGCAGCTTTGGTCAGATACGAGGCATATTGCTGCTCGTCGCCCCGGTTGCGACATACCATGGCAAGCTGATAGGCCGCTTTGCCGTAAATGTTATTCTGTATAGGCGTGGTGTTCAGAATCTGCTGCAGCCACTCGGCGGCCTCCTCGTTCATGCCGTTGCTCACCAGCCGTTCGGCGTAGATGAACCGGTAAGTGAGGCTGTTGTGCGGCAGATGCACCAGCAGCGAATCGTCGAACGCCAGATATTGCGCCCTGTATTGCTGAAAAGTGGCACCCTGTTCGCCCACATAACCAATCATGGCCGAATAGAGCCGCCTGCCGCTCAACCACATCGCCAGCCGCTGCTCAAGAGGCATGGCGGTTTTCCGCAGCGTGTCGAGACGCTGAGTCGCCTCGATGAAGAAACCGGCTGCCGTGAGGCCGTTGACAACGCCTATGTCGGCGCTATGCCGCAGACTGACGTCGCCCGACTGAACTGCCTGGTTCTCAGCCATTACAAAATATTGCAGAGCCGAGTCGGCGTTAAAAGTGCGGTAGCCGTTGCCGATGTCCATATAGAGGTTGAAGCGCCTCACCGCACTCTTTGTCAAGCGTGCCTGATGCTTCAGCGAGTCGAGCTGACGAGTCTTGGCCGCGCGGTAATCCGGCGCATTCTTTATAGCCTCGTTGAGAGTGCGCAAATCATTGTCCGGCACTTTCCACTGAGCCGTCATGATACAACTTACAGATAACATGACTGTGATCAAGAAGATTCGCAAACCGGAAATGTAATTGTTGTCTTGGTTATACAAACAGGGAGTCATAAACTTGGCTGCAAATTTAAGAAAATTTGCTAACTTTGCAAAACTCTTTTCTACCGCCGCGCCTGCAGCAGTAAGAATATTCAGAGAAACAAACAAAAATGCATCAGAACAACGCATATCATATCTTTACGTTGCCCAACGGGCTGAAATGTGTTCACTGGCAGATAGAGGGCCAGGTGTCATATTGCGGCATAGCCGTCAACGCCGGCAGCCGCGACGAGCCTGCCGGCAAGGATGGCCTGGCTCATTTTGTGGAACACACCCTGTTCAAAGGCACCGAACATCACCGCTCATCATACATCTCCAACCGCATGGAGAGCATCGGTGGCGAGCTGAATGCTTTTACGGGTAAGGAAGAGACGCTGCTTTACACCAACGCCCCCACAGGCTATCTGTCGCGCTCGTTCGACCTGCTTTCCGACATTGTGGCCTACTCCAACTTCCCGGGCGACGAGCTGGACCGCGAACGAGAAGTGGTGATTGAGGAGATAAACAGCTATCTCGATTCGCCGGCCGATTTGGTGTTCGACGATTTTGAAAACAACATCTTCAGCGGCTCGCGTCTGGGTCACAACATCCTGGGCGACGAGGAGAGCGTGGCAAAGCTTCACCGGGAGGATTGCCGCCGTTTCATCGACACTTTTTACACTCCGGGCAACATGGCGCTCTACTGTGCCGACCCCTTGGAGCCGGCCAAGGTGGAAGCGCTGGTGAACAAATATTTCTCCGGGCTTCATTACGCCACAGAGCCGAGCGAACGTGTCAGTCCGGCTGAGGTGGCGCCATTCAACAATGTCGACGACCAGGACGGCCATCAGGCAAACACCATTACGGGCCGCAGGGTATGCAGCCTGCACAGCGACGACCGGTTCGCGCTGAAGCTGCTCAACAACTACCTCGGGGGTCCGAGCATGAACTCGCGGCTTAATCAGGAGCTGCGCGAGAAACGCGGATTCGTATATTCGGCCGATTCGTCGCTGGCTCTGTTCAGCGACTGCGGCGTTATGGAGATATACTTTGCCTGCGACCCCGACAGGGTTGACCAATGCCGCAAACTGGCTATGCGCGAACTCGACAAACTGGCGCAAAACACGATGAATGCGGCCACTTTTGACCGAGTGAAGAGGCAATTGGCCGGGCAACTGCAGGTTTACAGCGACCATCGCGAGAACTGCGCCATGCAGCTCTGCAAATCTCTGCTCTATTACAACGAGATTCACGACATCGACTATTCGCGCCGCCGCATCATGGACCTTCAGCCCGAAGATCTGCGCCGTCAGGCCGAGAAGCTGCTCGCCACTCCTTTCTCCACCCTCACCTTACGCTGATGAAGATAGCCGGAATAGACTTGGGCGACAGACCTGTGCTGTTGGCTCCCATGGAGGATGTTACAGACGCCTCGTTTCGCAAAATTTGTCGCGAAATGGGCGCCGCCATGGTGTATTCGGAGTTTGTGAGCGCCGAGGCGCTGGTGCGCAACATCGCCTCCACAGCCCGCAAACTCGAGGTGCACGACAGCGAAAGACCCGTGGTGATACAAATCTACGGCCGCGAGCCGGAAGCTATGGCAGAAGCCGCGCGCATGGTGCAGGATGCCGGTCCTGACATCATCGACATCAACTTCGGCTGCCCGGTGAAGAAGGTGGCGCAGAAAGGTGCCGGCGCGGGTCTGCTGCGCGACCCGGAGAAGATGCTCGCCATAACAAAAGCTGTTGTGCAGGCCGTCGACCTGCCTGTAACGGCGAAGACGCGCCTGGGATGGGACTGCAACAACATCATCATAGGCGAGCTGGCTCTGCGGCTGCAAGACTGCGGCATAAAGGCGTTGGCAGTACACGGACGCACCCGTTCGCAGATGTACACGGGAAAGGCTGACTGGGGCCCGATAGCGGCGCTGAAAGCCGATAAACGCCTGGAGATTCCCCTCATTGGCAACGGCGATGTTACCACTCCGCAGGAATGTGCCGCCCGCTTCGACGAGACAGGCGTAGATGCCATAATGGTCGGAAGGGCGTCGTTCGGCGCTCCGTGGGTGTTTCGCGATATGCGCTCGTATCTCGACACAGGCGCCTTCACTCCGCTGTCGATAAAGAGCAAACTCGACTTGCTCCGCAGGCAGATTAGCGAGAGCATAGAGCGCATTGACGAATATCGCGGCATTCTGCACATAAGGCGCCATTTAGCCGCCACTCCCCTCTTCAAAGGGATACCCGATTTCCGCCCCGTGCGCATTCGTATGCTCCGCGCCGACACGCAGCAGGAGTTGCTGAAAATCCTCGATGAAATCGAACTTATTTTGCAAAATAATTTGAAACCATGAAACGGAATATAATGCTTTTGGGATTGCTGCTGACGGTGTTCTGCGGCGCACAGGCCCACGATTATGAGCTGAAGGTTGGCGAGTTCAATGTGCTCAACGTCAGCGACGATGTAAATGTGGTTTGGGTTGCCAATGCCGATTCGGCGGGATATGCCCGCTTCAGCGGCGCTGACCGGTTTGCCGACGCTTTCATCTTCACCAACAACGGCAAGGGAAATCTGAAGATTCAGGTCTCGGTTGAGGATGTGGGCGACCCCGAACTCCCTACCCTCTATGTATATTCAAATTTCCTGACCGAGATAAAGAGTACCTCGGCGCTGAATGTGCAGGCCTCCGAAATTCCGGCAGCGGCAGAACTGAAGCTGACTCTTATCGGCAACGGCACGCTGACCGTTACGGGCATCAACAGCACTCGCGTTTCGGCAAAGCTCACCACAGGCAACGGCATTATGACCCTCAGCGGCAACACCTCAAAAGCCTCGCTGACAATGTTGGGCACAGGCCAGATTCGTGCCGACGAGATGAAAGCCAACACGGTGAACTGCACCATAATGGGCACAGGCTCCATTTACACCTGGGCAGTGGAATCGCTCTCTACAAAGGGCATCGGCTCCACAACTATCTATTATCGCGGCGAACCGTCCGAGATTAAGAAGTTAGGCGGCGGCAAGCTCACTCCGTTAGCTTCAGCCCCCGCTCAGACAAGCGACGCCGCTCCGACAGAGATGCATGTGGGCGTTATATGTGTGGACGCCGAACCGGCTCAAACTACCGAAAAACCGGTTCAGAAGGTGGAAGAGGAGGAAGTCGAAGTTGAAATAGAAGAGGAGGAGGAAGAGCCTGTAACGTTGCCCGAAAGGCGCAACTGATTCCTACGCTAAACGCCTGACAACCAACGCCTTATGGCCGACGACGGACTGAAACTGCGCACTGCCCGAACGCTGAAGTGGAACAGCATAGACCGCTTCAGCTCGCAGATTCTCTACGCCGTTGTGGGCGTGGTGCTGGCCAACGTGCTGCCGAAAGAGGATTTCGGCCTCGTGGGCGTGATTCTGATGTTTCAGGCCTTCGCTGTGCTGTTCGTCGACAGCGGCTTCGGCACAGCCCTTTTGCAGAAAAAGGAGCCCTCGCAGACCGATTACAGCACCGTTTTCTGGTTCAACACAGGCGTGGCTACGGCCATTTACGTCATTCTCTGGTTCTGCGCCCCCTCCATAGCCGCCCTCTTCGGGCGCACGGAGGAGTTGGTGCCCATGTCGCGCGTCATGTTCCTCACCTTCATCTTCACAGCCTTGGGCATAGTGCAGACCAATCAGCTGATGAAGAAGATGGACGTAAGGCAGGTGGCCATAGCCAACTTAGTGTCGCAAATCACCTCCGGCGCCCTGGGTATCATCCTTGCGCTCAGGGGCTTCGGCGCGTGGTCGCTGGTATGGCAGAGCGTGAGCCAGGCGGCCATAAAGAGCGGATGGCTGTGGCTCACCGGCGGCTGGATGCCGTCGGCACGTTTCTCGAGCGCCTCGCTGCGTGCCATGCTGCGGGTGGGTGCCGGCGTCTTTGCGTCGTGTCTGCTCAACGTAGGCTCGCTCAACGCATACACATTCGTCATAGGCATTCTCTACCCCATGGCAACGCTGGGTGTCTACACGCAGGCCGACAAATGGAGCAAAATGGGTTATGCCTCGCTGAGCCAGATTTTCAACACCACCTTTTTGCCCCTTCTCAGCCGCTTTCAGGAGGAGAAAGAGCGCTTCGTAAGAGCCATGCGCAAGTCCAACCGCGTTACGGCCTTCATAGCCTGCCCCGTAAGCGGCGCTCTGATAGTGATGGCAGCCCCGATTTTCCATCTACTCTTCGGCAGCAAATGGGACGAGGCAATTCCCCTCTTTCAGATTCTTGTGGCCCGCGGTTTGCTCATAGTGCTGATAGCTCAGTGCAACACTTGCATCCTGGCGTTGGGCAAGGCAGGACGCTTTGTGGGCACGGAAGTGGTGAAGGATGTGCTTATGGTAGGCGCACTGTTCGCCTCCCTGCCCTTCGGTAGCGTGGAAGCGTTGGTATGGGGCCAGTTTTTCGCCTCTTTGCTCACCTACGCCTACGTCATCTATATCACCGTGCGAGTAACTTTTGTGAGGCTGCTGCAATATCTTGCCGACCTGACGCCCTATCTGCTGCTCACCGCCGCAGTGATGGCAGCCGCCTCGCTGCTCGGCACGCTGAGTCTGCATCCGGCAATGCTGATAGCGGCCGAGTTCTGTGCCGGCGCGTTGTTTTACATCGCCGTGCTTTACGCGGCTCGCTCGGTGATATTGCGCGAATCATTCGCCTACCTTTTAGGCCGTTTCCGCCGCAAATCCTAATCCGCCCGAAAGCCCTGACTGCAAGCCCTGTTATAAAAAATTTTAACAGGCACTTGCATACGTAAAAAATATTTTTATAACTTTGCAGGCGAAGCCGCCGCTATTAGTAATAGTAATTGGCGCTGAATATCCTGGAACACTAACCCTGATGACCGCAATTCATATCAATACACCTTCCGGATATTCTTCCCGAATCCTCAATGGGAAGAATACTCTTGTGCGCAGTCAGGAAAAAAGTGTATCCGTTCTTATTATTTAAGGTCATACAATTACGCCATGCGTATGGGCAACAGAAGCCATACGCTCGTAATGATTCCGCAGATTTGGAATCTCATGCTCAGCGCAGGATTGCGTTGACAGTCAAGGCGGTCTGTGGTGCTTGCTTCAGGGCGTTATTATAATTATCCGTCCTGCAAAATTCTCGGCCAGACCCCCTTTCTCTGAGTTGCTGATTCATCCCGGCTTCTCAAATACCCTTTTGATGTCTTTTTAAATGTTACTGTATTCAGAGCTGACAAAGCTCCGATACATTGCAGCAAGTATATAGTGCTGCAATTTGCAACACGTCAGCGGAATTTCCATCAAAAAAATTCTAATATATGAAAAAACTTCTGATTCTACTGTTGATAGCGATAGCTGTCAATGCCCGAAGGCAGCTAAGCCAGCCCAAGGACCCAACAGCGGTAGTGAACGGGGTGTTCTACACCTTCAACACCACTGCTAAAACCGCTCAGGTAGGCAGTGGCGCTTACTGGGCAAACACTTACTATTCGGGCGACATAACGGTGCCGGAAAAGGTAACGTACGACAACGCCTCCTACACCGTTACCGGCGTGGCAGCGTTGGCCTTCTGCTATTACAATTCCGACCTTACGTCCGTTACCCTGCCAAACACCATCACTTCGTTTGACGTGTCGGCGTTCGACGGCACGGTGCTGAAGACTTTGGTCGTGCCCAATTCGGTAAAAAGCATCGGCAACGACTGTTTCCAGTATTCGTCTCTGACCTCGATAACCATCGGCTCAGGGGTGGAAACCATAGGCACCTCCGCCTTTGCCAAATGCAAATCGCTGACCTCGATAACCATAGAAGCTGCGAACCCGCCCACAATATCGGCCAACACCGTGCCTGCGGACGTGAAGAAGAACATCGTTCTCACGGTGCCCAAAGGAAGCCTTGCCGCATATAAGGCAGCCGCCAACTGGGACGGTTTCAAAGAATACAAAGAAGCTGACGGCGGAGGCGGCGGCGGAGGCGGTGGCGGCGGCTCCGACGA
>OHAJ01001559.1_pt1 | contig 16589 bp, 12 predicted proteins | sample 1577101 | NCBI WGS metagenome assembly OHAJ01 (sample SAMEA3541531, study PRJEB24748) | human gut metagenome | biome: human gut; feature: human-associated habitat; material: faeces | place: China | collected 2012
GAAATACCATTTGCACGTAAAAGTGCGGCATGCTTGTTCATAAATAAGAATTCCGTCCTGAAAAGTCCGACACCCTCAGCTCCAGCCTTTACAGCTTTAGCAGCCTCATCAGCATTGCCTATATTAGCAGCAAGCATTACTTTTCTGCCGTCCTTTGTAACAGTCTGTTTATCTATATATTTTTTAAGTTCCTTAACTCTTTCATCATATGCTTTTTTCTTTTTATTATATATCTTAAGAGTTATAGGTGTAGGATTGACGAATACTTCGCCGTAAGCTCCATCAACTATAACTTCTTCACCCTCTGTAATTTTACTGCATACATCCTTAACACTTAATACAGCAGGGATTTCCAATGCTCTTGCAAGAATTGAAGCGTGTGATGTATCTCCACCTTTCTCTGATATAATACCGGCAATATGCTCTGTATCCATATTAGCTGTCATAGATGGATGGATTTCATCGGCAATAATAACAGTATTATCAGAAAGATTAGTAAGATACATAGAAGAAAAACTTTTAAATAAAGATAAATTAACATATGAACAAGCATGGAAAAAAGAAGAATATAGAGAAGCTATAATAGAAGATTTAACAAAAGACAGTGATGTTGGATATGTAATAGAGCCAGAATATTTATTCTCTAATTTGATAAAATTAGTGGAGACAGGTGATTTCGATATATCAATATTAAATAAAGCAATTAGCAAAGTTTCAGAATCTACATTTGGAAATGCTAGTCAACATGATTTTGAGAATTTATTTGAAGATATGGATTTAAATTCTTCAAAATTAGGTAGAGGAGAAAAAGAAAGAAGTAAATTAATAGGAACAATTATGCAAAAGATAAATGATATAGATTTTGCATTTGAAGATACAGAAATTGATATTTTAGGAGATGCATATGAATATCTAATAGGACAGTTTGCAGCAAGTGCAGGTAAAAAAGCAGGAGAATACTATACACCACAACAAGTTTCAAATATACTTGCTAAAATAGTAACAATGGAAATTAAAGATTTAAAGAATGTATATGATCCAACTTGTGGTTCAGGTTCATTATTGTTAAGAGTAGCAAGACAAAAAGATGTAAAAGTAAGTGCTTTTTATGGACAAGAAAAAGTTAGTACAACATATAATTTAGCTAGAATGAATATGCTACTTCATAGAGTTCCTTTTAATAGATTTGATATATATAATGGAGATACTTTAGAAAATCCTTGTGAAGAACATATGAAGATGAGATTTCAAGCAATAGTTGCAAACCCACCATACTCAGCTCAATGGTCAGCGGACCAAAAGTTCCTAAATGATGAGAGATTCAGTAACTATGGAAAATTGGCACCAAAATCAAAGGCAGATTATGCATTTATTCAGCATATGATATATCTATTAGATGATAATGGAACAATGGCAGTAGTCTTACCACATGGTGCATTATTTAGAGGAGCAAGTGAAGGAACAATCAGAGAATATTTAATAAAAGATAAGAATTATTTGGATGCAGTAATAGGATTACCAGCTAATATCTTCTATGGAACTTCTATTCCTACTTGTATATTAGTATTTAAAAAGTGCAGAACAAGTGATAATATATTATTTATTGATGCATCAAAAGACTTTGAACCTGGGAAAAATCAAAATAGATTAAGAGATGAAGATGTAGATAAAATTATAAATACATATAAAGAAAGAAAAGAAGTAGAAAAATATGCTCATTTAGCTACTATGGAAGAAATAAAAGAAAATGACTATAACTTAAATATACCACGCTATGTAGATACTTTTGAAGAGGAAGAAGAAATAGATTTAGATGCTGTTCAGGTAGAGTTAGAAAAAATAGATGAAGAAGATAAAAAAGTAACAGAAGAACTTAATAAATATTTAAGAGAGTTAGGATTAAAAGAATTAAAATAGAAAAAAGGATTACATTTTGAAGTGTAATCCTTTTTAGATAAACATTTGTTGTAGTAGTGATTTTTTTAATAAGGTTAACTTTTTAAATTTATGTTTCTCAGTTTCAATTTTTGATTCTAAACAATTTAATATTTTTGAGTATTCATTTTGCTGTTCTATATTATGAATTTTAAACACTAATTTTTCAAAGGAAGTTTTATTAATTATAGATGTTGCAGAAGTACCAGCAGTAGATTGCAAATAATCTTTCTTTAATTCAAATAAATAATATAAATAGTCAGCATTAAAATTTTTATTTGGAATTATAGCATTAATTTGTTGATTACAAGAACCATCTACTTTTAAAATTGCATTTTTTCCAATACTTGCTATACAAGTTATAAGAATACTTCCAGCTGGGACAAATCTTCCGGCTTTAAGTCCATCGGGGGTTAACATATCGTGTGAATTATAAATATCTTTACTTTCTGTAATATCTGAAGGTGTAACCCAAACTATAGTGCCATTATGCCAATATGATTGAATCAGTTTAGAGGGAGTAGTTCCAGTTATAATAGTGCCAAATTCAGAAATTCTTTTTTCTTCACAATTGTTAGAATTAATAAGTTTTTGCACCAATCCTTTTTTATATATCTTAAGGGTTTCAATTTTTCTTTGTTGTAATTCTATTTTTTTATCTAATAAAGTAATAAAGGTAGAAATTTTATCTTGTTCATCTTTATTTGGAATATAGTATAAAATTTCTTCTATTGTTTTACAACTTAAACTAGGTACTCCTGTTGATTCATCATATTTTTTCCAATTTATGTTTTGAAAAGCATAAAAAATATATTTTGTATTAAATTCTTCTTTTATATCAGTGTAAAACAATGTGTCTACTGTCCAAAAAGGAGTAGTCATATATTGCGGTTTATTTATTGTCCCTTTCCTACCAATTAAAACAGAAGGTTTATCATATAAGAAACTGTTTGTTGTTCCAATTTGTCCTCCTGTGCCTAAAATAGGATATGTACCATTGATGCACTCTATTAACTTCTGATCTTTACCACTTTTTACTTTTAAAGTATCTCCAATTTTATACTTTTGATATTCGCTATTAAATTCTTTAAATCTTAATTTAGGTACTAACAATTCTTCACCTTCAATCTGTCCTTTAGTTTTAACCTTAAAGGTCAATAAAAGTATATCATAAAAAAAGTAAAATTGGAATTATTTAAGGACTTTTTCTTGAAAATTTTTACAAACTAAATTTATACATTTCTTTTTTTGAGCCATTTGAGGATGCACATATAAATTCAAAGTAATATTTACTGTAGCGTGTCCCAATAATTCGCTAACTGTCTTATAATCCACACCTAATTTAATACAATTAGTTGCAAAGGTATGTCTAAGACCATGAAAATTAATTTTTTCTATTTTAGCTTTTTTTGAAATTCTTTCAAAAAATCGCCTATATGTTCTTGGCTCTATCCATTTATTGTTACAAGATAATATATAGTCATCTTCATTGGTTCTATATTTCTTTAATTCGTATGCAAATTCTTTATTAAGTGGTATTTCTCTTTCAGCATTGTGAGTTTTGGGATTTGTTATTATTACTTTTGAAGCATTAATTTGTGTATCTTTAATATATACTCTTTGAAGAGTTTTATTTATATGTAAAATATTGTTTTTAAAATCAATATCCTTCCATTGTAATGCACATAGTTCACCTATTCTAATTCCAGAATATAATGTTAATAAAATTCCTAAAGTTTTAGCTGATTTATTATCTAAAATGTAATTTGTCAGTTTCTCTTGATCTTGTTTCGAAAGTGTATATATTTTATCCTTTTGATTAGTCTTTGGATAAATGAAGTCAAGACTTAAATTTTTTATTAAGCCTTCTTTCATTGCAGATTTCAAACTACTTTTTATTATAGCAACTATATCTCTAATAGTTTTATTAGATAAACCACCTGAATTATCTAGTCTACCTTTTTTATATTTTTCTAATAAAAATTTTTGAATTATCTTATTATTTAATTCATTAAGATAATATTTTCCTAAATCTGGTGCTATATGGTTAGAAATAATATTAGAATAATTTGCATATGTAGATTCTTTAATATAATCTTTTTTATATGATAACCAATCCCAAATCCAATATTCATATAATACTTTGTTTTTTGCTTTAAATAGCATCTTTTTCACCTCCATATACATTATACAACGAGTATCTTTTAAGTATATTAAGGTTAAAACTAAAGGACAGATTGAAGGTGAAAAATTGTTAGTACCTAAATTGAGATTTAAAGAGTTTAATAATCAATGGAACACATATAAATTAGAAGAACTTGTTATTTTTTTGGATGGTCAGAGAAAACCTATAAAAGATTCTGACAGAAATAAATTTAGAGGTGTATACCCTTATTATGGAGCTTCAGGAATAATAGATTATGTTAAAGACTATATTTTTGATAAAGATACTATTTTATTAAGTGAAGATGGTGCCAATATTTTGACTAGATCTACAAGATTAGCATTTATTGCTTCTGGAAAATATTGGGTAAACAATCATGCTCATGTGTTGGAACCTAAAAATACCAATATATATTTTTTATGTGAGTTATTAGAAAGTTTAAATTATGAACAATACAACACTGGAACTGCTCAGCCAAAATTAAACCAAGAAATTTGTAAAAATATTGAGCTTACTGTACCTGATATTATGGAACAATCAAAAATTGGAAACTTTTTAAGCTTATTAGATAAAAAAATCGAACTCCAAAAGAAAAAAATTGAAGCCCTTAAGATATATAAAAAAGGACTAATTCAAAAAATGTATCAGAAAAATTATAATAATAAAATAAAAATGGAAAAGAAGAGGAGTCTGCCATGTGGGCAGATGCTAGCGGCGTTCTCGCTGCCGGACTGACACAGATCGACGGAAAGACCTATTGCTTTAGTGAAAAGGGTTATGTGATGACCGGCATATGCGCCATTGACGGCGTGACCTATTATGCGGACGCCAACGGCGTAATGCAGACCGGACTTCAGGAGATCAACGGTAGCTATTATTACTTCAACGAAGAGACCGGCGCACTTCAGACCGGTTGGGTGGAAATCGCCGGCGCACGGTTCTATTTTGACCCTTCTACCAGTGCCCTGCACACAGGATGGCTGGAGACAGAGGATGGCATGCTGTATCTGACCACCCACGGCGTGGCAACTGGCGTACAGACCATTGACGGAAAGGTTTACGGGTTTGACGCTGCGACAGGCGTTCGTCTTACAGATTGGCAGGAGATCGGCGGAAAACTGTATTACTTCAATTCGGAGAGCGGCGCGGCATATACCGGCTGGACTGCAAAGGACGGCGGCAAGCTCTATATGACAGAGAACGGCGCATACATTCTGCTGGATGTATGGGAACAGCTTTTCGCCAGGACGCTTTACAGCAGTACCGTCTGCAATGGTATTTACCTGAGGAAGAGTTAATACATGTCCCTCTTTTAAAGACTCCTGCATGCAGTTAGCGCCAGCAGGCTCTACACCGATGACTTTGATCTTTGGATTTAACAGTTTTGCCAGAGTGGAAACACCGGTACAAAGACCGCCGCCGCCGATTGGAACTAAAATATAATCTACCGTAGGAAGTTCCTTGATGATCTCCATGGCAATAGATCCCTGGCCAGTTGCTACTGCCAGGTCATCAAATGGGTGCACAAACGTATAACCATGTTCATCTGCCAGCTTGTAAGCATAAGCACAGGCTTCATCAAATATGCCTTTTTTATGCTGGTTTTTGCGAAGAAAGTCCATCGGAACATTGGGTATAAGTATCGTTGTGGGCGTTGTGGGGAAAAGTTGAAGCAAAAAGGTGTATGCCCCCATTGTGGAGCTATCAATGAGTAATTTTATTATCTGTTTTATTCTTGAATAACTTTTCAAATGATGGAAATCAGATCTACCGAAATAAAAGATCTCCCTTTAGTGATGGAGATTTATGACTATGCCCGTGCCTTTATGCGTGCAACCGGAAATACTACTCAATGGATTGACGGTTATCCTTCTGAAGTATTGATTCGTCAGGAAATTGAAGATGGACATAGCTTTGTCTGCATAGATGAACAGGGAGAAATTTTGGGGACTTTTTGTTTTATCTTGGGAGACGACCCTACTTATCAACAGATTTATGAAGGAACATGGCTCAATAATGAACCTTATGGAGTGATTCATCGGCTGGCAACGAACGGAAAACAGAAGGGGGTATCGGAAACCTGCTTGAACTGGTGTTTCGAACGTTGGCCCAATCTCCGGGTAGATACTCATCGGGACAATAAAGTCATGCAGCATATATTGACGAAGTATGGTTTTCAACGCTGTGGCATCATTTATGTAAAGAACGGTACAGAGCGTATCGCTTATCAGATGACGCGTGTATCTGATGGAACAGAGAAACTTGCTTAATCGTGGTGGAGTGTAGTTGAAGTGTATTAGATGTGGGCAAGATAATCTTAGATATAAGCAAACCAATAGGAAACTGTAGGTAAAGTAATGCCAGAGTACCGGTATAGTTCCGTTAAGATGCCGGTATAGTTGTGTGAAGGTACCGCTATCTTTACCTTCCCACGGCCGTGGTGACTTCTTCCCACAGCCGTGACGAGATCTCTCCACGGCCGTGAAGAGAAGCTACCACAGCCATGGAAAGGTAAAGATAGCGTAGGGTTAAGAGAACAATGCCTATTGGATTAATTAAGTATAACGGCTTTATAATGCATACTTCATAGAGGCATACGTTCTTCTATCACGTATTCCATGCCATCAATCTATAAGAGACAGGCTGACAATAAAAGTCCGAATCTTTTATTGTCAGCCTGTTTTTGGGTTATTGTCAGCACTTATTGTCAGGTGTCAATGACTTGATAATCATTGTTCTATATGGATAAAATCTTTAGCTGACAATAAAATGACTAAATAATATCTCTATGAGTGAAAATGATTAGAACCGGCAGCGGAGATCTACCCCAAATTGCATTGGGCGTCCTTTCTGCATAAAACCTTTGTTCATTGTTTCGAAATAGAAGGCGGCATATTCTTTATTCAAGAAGTTGCGTGCCCAGAAACTAATCATTGCGTCACCGATTTCCAGATTCGTTCTCCAGTTGAGTGTGCCATAGAAAGATTGGCTGACATCGTTTTGTTCAGTCCAGTAGATACGTCCGGCAGCGTTATAATTAGCTTGGAATACAACCCGGTCGAAGATAGAGCGCGGACTGCAGGTGATGGCGTATTCTCCTCCGATATTTAAGGTATGTTTGGGGACAAAGGGAACATATTTGCCATTATAATCTGCGGTTACTTTAAAAGTGCCGTCTTTTTGCTCTTCGGTGATTACATAATCCGTAAAGGTGGCATACGTATATCCGTAACTGACATTCAGGCTAAGTTCTTTTGTCACACTGGCACGAAGGGCTGCTTCTGCACCATAGCTACGGCTTTTTCCTGCATTGATCGTGATACGTCCCAGACCACTTTCTGCAAATTGGGAGAGTTGTTGGTCGCGGGTATCCATATAGAATGCTGCGACGTCAGCCCAAAGTCTTCCTTCCCATAGAGTAAGGTGACTACCTACTTCGTAGTTCCACGAATATTCGGGTTTGTAAGTGGTGGACGCTTTTACATCAATCTCTTTTGTAGGTACCATTTGGTTCATCATATTAATGATGGTTTTTCCCCAGGTGGCATCTTGCCCTATTGTCGGACTTTCTTTGATGGCATTCATCATCGAATTTTTCAATTCTGTTTGTGATAAGTCAGAGAACATTTGGATGTTATATCCTCCCGAACGATATCCCCGGGTGACGGTGGCATAAACGTTATTTTGATTCTTCCATTCATATTGAATAGCAAATTTGGGTAGGAGCTGTACATAATCAGTAGAGAGCTTGCCAACGAAAGAGGCAGGGGCTTTCATATTCTGATCAGACAAGTTTATTTGGTTGGGTCCCATAGCTAAGTGAAAATCAAAACCAAAGTCGATAGGAGTGCTAAGAGAATTATACTTCATACTGATTTTCTCGTAATCGAGCCGGAGGCCGGCTGTAACGGACAGTCCTTCTATGAACAAGTTGTTGAAAGTAGACTGATGATAAAGTGCACCGCTAAGAGTCGGGGTATCGAAAGTTCCTCCTACGCTTAATGACGGGTTATGTACGGTCATTCCCATGGTGGGAGCTCCGGGTTTGGCAGATACTTCTTCAAAAGCTGCATTGGCGTTGTTTTCAATGACCGACTTCACTCCTTCTTCTTTAAACAGAACAGGACCTGTAGTATGCAGCCATTGATAGAATCCGAAAGCTCCCGTAGCCCACTGCCATCTTTTTCCGGGTTTGGCTTTCAACACAATCTCTTCGGAAATGGTGTTTGCACGTTGCTTTTGCTCAATATTGAAAATATCTCTTTCTGTGAAATCCTGATCGAGAAACATGCGGTCGTTCAGGTTCTGATAACCTGTCACGGCACTTAATATAAAGTTGTTGGCTTGATATTCGATGTTAACACCGGAGTTGAGCAATCCACGGCGGTAACTGCTGCGGTCGTTATATGAAATCTTACCGATATAATCTGCCCGGTCTTCTGTCATTTCCTTACCATTTTCTTTCGCTTTAGCTATCGCACTGGGGGTAATCCCGGTATAGTAATACGGATATCCGCCCTGATCGCTATATTCATAGCTAAGGGCCATATCTATTTTCAGGTTCGAAGTAGGCAGGTAAATACCACGGAAACGTCCGCCACCGGCATTGCTCTTGTCTACCTTTTCGTTGTTTCTTGCCGAATTTTCAAAGAAGCCACCTGTGTGTTCGTAGAAACCTCCGGTAGAAAAGGCGAAGCGGTCGGATGTCCGGTGATAGTGGGTGAGTGACACATTATAATTATTGTAGGTCGCTGCTCCCATGCGGATATCAGTACCTTGATAAGTGAAAGGCGATTTTGTGTGCACTTTGATAAGTCCTCCCATCGTATTACGCCCGTAGAGAGTGCCTTGTGGTCCGCGGAGAATATCAATACGTTCGATATCAGCATAGTTGAAGTCGAAAGCGGATTTGTCGATATAAGGGATGTTGTCTACATAAAGTCCTACGGACGGAGTGTTGATACGTGAGCCGATTCCACGGATATAAATGGAAGTGGTCAGTTTGGAACCATAATCGGGGATAAACAGATTAGGGACGATGCCTGTCAGGTTTTTCACAGAGTTCACCTGATTGGCACGCATATTATCTTGTGATAAAACAGTGGCTGCCACCGGTAATTCACGCAACTTACGATTCTCTTTCGGAGTGGCAATCACTACCACTTCTTCGATGTCTACTATTTTTAGTGAGTCTTTCGGGAAATCTTCTGCCCATGCTGTACCAGTCGTCAGGAGCGTAAGGGCAATCATAAAATTCTTTCTCTTCATCTGCTGTTCATTTATCTGCTGCAAAGTAACGGCAAATATAGACAATGGTCAATCCTCATTTATTAGGATTTGTTTCACCACAGTTTTCACCACAATTTTCACCACAGAGGACGCAGAGGACACAGAGGGTATAGTGAAGGTAACATCTTCACTCATTCTCTGATACAGACTGTTTGAGTGTTTTTGGGAAAAAGTGTGGAAAGTTTTTCTCTTTACCTTCTTTATCCTTTTTATCCTCTGCGTCCTCTGTGGTGAATCAGATTCGGTCTGCTTCTATATACCCGTTCATTACCGCATAAATAGTCAGTCCGGAGACGGACTTGATACCTAATTTCTCTGTGATATTTTTCCGGTGAGTGATAACGGTGGTCAGGCTGATATTCAGTTTATCTGCTATTTCTTTGTTGATTAATCCTTTGGTTATCAGTACGAGCACTTCTATTTCACGGGAAGATAGAATTTCCTGATGAGGCTGCGCCGGAGGCATGGATGGCATATCTTTCACCGGATAACCGTTGTGGTGGGCGTGTTGATGGAGTTTCAATATATTTTTCACCAATTCTTCCTCGGATTCATGGATGTTGAGTACAGGCACGCCGGACAGTTGGAATTGCGGACTGTCGCTTGCCAATACAATTGTTTTTCGTTTCCGGGGGAGAAAGAAAGCATTGTGCTCCACATAAATCTGTGCGGAAATGAAATAATGGGCATACATATCCGGCGTATCGTCCATCAGTTCACTGAATTGATGGAAGGTACGTATGGTTGCCATAGGAATCATTTCCTCCAGAATTCCTTTCAGGCCGAGACTGGTTAGTGTGTTTGCTTCTACAATGGCTATTTCGGGTTGATGATTCATTTTCATGTAGTTTTAGTTAACGATTGAAATAATTGGCTACCGCTTCCGCACACCGTTCTCCATCCACTCCGGCAGAAACAATCCCTCCGGCATAGCCTGCACCTTCTCCACAAGGGAATAATCCGCGAACGGTTGTATGTTGCAATGTCTCTTTATCGCGTACGATGCGGACAGGCGAAGAAGTACGTGTCTCTACGCCGATCATCACCGCTTCATTAGTGAGGAAGCCATGACTGTAACGTCCGAATTGCTGGAAACCGAGAGATAATCTTTTGCTGATAAACTCCGGCATCCAGAAATGAAGCGGAGAAGAAATCAATCCCGGGCTGTAAGAAGATTCGGGTAAGTCGTAACTCAATTTTTTGCGGGTGAAGTCCTGCATACGCTGTGCCGGTGCTGTCTGCCTTCTGCCTCCTTGCAACCAGCATTGACGTTCCTGTTCTTCCTGAAAGTAAAGGGGAAGAAGTTGAGAATTGAGAGTTGAGAGTTGAGAGTTGTTTAGAGATGGGTTAAGAGCCAGTAGCTGTTCATTTCGTTGCGCAGCTAACTCTCCATTCTCCACTCTCCACTCTCCACTTATTAAATCCTCTGGTTGCACTTCCACCACCATGCCCGAATTGCTCCATCGCGAGCCACGATTAGAAGGAGACATTCCGTTCACTACCACTTGCTCCGGTCCGCTGGCAGCAGGAACAATGAAACCGCCGGGGCACATACAGAAGCTATACACTCCTCTGCCTTCAACCTGTGTGACGAAGCTATATTCTGCGGCAGGCAGATACTTGCCTCGTCCCTCCTTGTTATGATATTGTATCTGATCGATCAACATTGCCGGATGCTCCAAACGGACACCGACTGCAATGCCTTTCGCTTCAATCGCCACATGATTCGCAGCCAGCCAACGATATACATCTCTCGCCGAATGTCCGGTTGCCAGTATCACAGGTCCGAGAAAAGTCTTTCCTGTATTTGTTTCGATACCTTTTACTTCGTCATTCTCGATAATCAGTGCCTCCATTCGCGTCTGGAAATGTACTTCTCCGCCACACTCGATGATGGTATTCCGCATATTTTCAATGACACGTGGCAACTTGTCTGTCCCGATATGCGGATGCGCGTCTACTAATATCGCCGTAGAAGCCCCATGCTGGCAGAACACGTTCAATATCTTATCTATATTCCCTCTCTTTTTGCTCCGGGTGTAGAGTTTCCCATCCGAATAAGCTCCTGCACCGCCTTCGCCAAAACTGTAATTTGATTCCGGGTCAACCGTGTGTTCCCTGCTGATTTGTGCTAAATCTTTTTTCCGCTCGCGTACGTCTTTTCCGCGTTCGATAACAACGGGACGTAACCCCAGTTCGATGAGGCGCAGGGCTGCAAATAGTCCGCCGGGACCTGCGCCCACGACAATCACTTGCGGCTTTCCCTCTACCTTATTATATATAGTATGCTCGTATTCATCATCTTTAGGCATCTCACGGATATAAGCTCGTACCTTCAGATTGACAAAGATAGTCCGCTGCCGTGCATCGATGCTCCGTTTCAAGATTCGGGTAGCAGTGATGTCACGCAGGTTCAAACCTTTTTCTTTAGAAAGATATTCTTTTAGTTTCTGTTCGTTTGCTGCGATTTCGGGAAGGATGCGGAGTTGGTATTCTTGTATCATTTAGTTATTGTTGATATTATTTTTGACTATAAAATTGATAAAGCGGATCATTTATTTATCAGTGACTATTTATCAGTGCCCTATCCGAATAGAGCCCTGAACGCCTCTTCCACCTTTCTCACCGGAACTAACTCGATCTTCAGTTTCTTAGTGTCAATCCCTTGCAAATTATATTTTGGCAACAAGAACCGTTTAAAACCCAATTTCTCGGCTTCACCAATACGTTGCTCAATTCGATTCACAGGACGTATCTCTCCCGACAGTCCGATTTCTCCCGCCATGCAAACTTCCGGCTCAATGGCTGCGTCCATATTGGACGAAAGGATGGCACTGATAACCGGCAAGTCGATAGCCGGGTCATTCACCTTCAGTCCTCCGGCAATATTCAGGAACACATCTTTCTGTGCCAGCTTAAATCCGACACGTTTTTCGAGAACAGCCAGCAGCATATTCATTCTTCTTAAATCGAAACCGGTTGCCGAACGTTGAGGATTTCCATAAACAGCAGAACTGACCAAAGCCTGTGTCTCGATCAAGAACGGGCGGATTCCTTCGATAGCGGAAGCAATAGCCACTCCACTCATTCCCTCATGATCCTGACTAAGCAAAAGCTCGGAAGGATTATTCACCTGGCGCAACCCATCCTGACGCATTTCATAAATCCCTAACTCTGCCGTACTGCCGAAACGATTCTTGATGCTGCGCAGAATACGATACATATAATGCTGATCGCCTTCAAATTGAAGGACGGTATCGACGATATGTTCCAATACTTTAGGTCCTGCAATACTTCCTTCTTTATTAATATGACCGATCAGCAACACAGGGGTATGCGTTTCTTTCGCGAAACGAAGAATAGATGCCGAACACTCTCTGACTTGCGCAATACTTCCGGGAGATGATTCGATACTCTCGGTGGAAATAGTCTGTATAGAGTCAATAATCACTAAATCGGGATTCGTATTCTTGATATGCACGTAAATTTGTTCGAGCGAAGTCTCACAAACGATCAGGCAATCACTGGAAGCGTCAGAGAGACGATCGGCACGGAGTTTAAGCTGTCGTGCACTTTCTTCACCGGACACATAAAGGATTTTCTTTTCCGGCATGTGCAGTACGGTCTGCATGACGAGCGTGGATTTACCGATTCCCGGCTCACCGCCTATCAGGACAAGAGAACCTTGTACAAGTCCGCCACCCAATACGCGATTCAATTCATCATCGTGCATATTGATGCGTGGCTCGTCGTCCGCTTCAATATCGCTAAGTGCCAGTGGTTTGGGTTTCTGTGTTTCAATGCCCGACACCGGGCGGCGGTTGGTAGGTTCTTTCCGTACGATTTCTTCAACATACGTATTCCATTCTCCACACGACGGACATTTACCCACCCATTTCGGTGAATCCTGTCCGCAATTACTGCATACATATACGGTTTTCTCTTTTGCCATTTTATCTCTTATTCTAACTAAATAAGTCTCGTCAACTTGCTTTTGGAGCAAAAGTAACTATAAATAGCCCAAAGCACAAAACAAATCTCATTGATTTTAATTCAATTATGTAAGGCGAATCACAATAATAACTATCTTTGTTGTGATAATACACAAAATACCGTTCAATATGAATAGTTTGTATATAAAGAATTATAAGAACCTGGAGAGTTTACAAATCGATAAATTGGGACGTGTGAATTTGATAGCAGGTGAAAATAACGTAGGTAAATCTTCGCTATTAGAGGCTGTTTCCATACTTCAATCTGGTGGAAGTCTTGAATGGCTGATGCAATTATTGGAATTCCGTGGTGAGTCAACTGACCGATATGTAGAAAACCACCAACGAAAGGAGTTGGATAGTTTTTTGTCCTTTGTTCCTAATTACGATAATGAGCATAAATTTGAGCTTCCTATTATGCTATCAGATATGGAATGTAAGGTGGAAATACGATTTGTGTATTTTACGGAGATGCAGGTAACAGAAGGTGGTTTTGATAGAACAGTTCGTACTGTTGTAGAGAATTACGACCCAAGTAGTTATTATGAAAATATAGGACTTGGTTTGGAGATTACTCCTTCTCTCGGTCAAAAGATTCTTTATACGTTTAATGGTTCGGTTCCTCGTTCCCAAATGGATTTGTTGAATAAAGTTCAATATGTAAGAATGGGGGATATAAATACGATAAATAATCCTTCTTTGTTTGATAAACTAGCTCTAACTCCATTACAGAAAGAGGTTGTGAAGGCTCTGCAAATAATAGAGCAAAGAATAGTGGATTTGAACTTCTTGAAAGATGATAGACGCAGAAATAGACTTTCACGTGAGAGAAATGAGGATGAGCGTGTACCGTATGTTGTGTTTGAGGGAGAATCAAAGCCACGTAGATTAAGTTCTATGGGAGATGGAATAAACCGTATTTTGACTATTATTCTTGCAATGTTGAATACTAAGGAGGGTGTTTTGCTTATTGATGAATTTGAAAATGGGTTACACTATTCAGTTCAGCAGAAATTATGGAAAGTCATTTTTAGTTTGTCAAGGATGCTCAATATACAGGTTTTCGTAACAACTCATAGCCGTGATGCAATTCGCGCTTTTGTAGCAGAAAATATAGAAAATGACGGGACATTTATTCGTTTAGAGCGGCGTAAAAATAAAGTTGTAGCCGTTACTTACGATAATAAGGAAGACTTGGAGTTGGTATTGGAGCAGGATATTGAAATTAGATAAAACGATAAAATGGCTGATAAGCGGAGAGAAGAAGATTATGCATTCAAATTATTAGTAGAGGGACCGGATGATTTGTTTGTGATAGCGCATTTAAGGGAATTGAATCAATTAGAGGATAATATTTTTATTAAACCATGCGGTTCAGTAGAAAAAGCAATCGAATTATTTCGTATTCTGATAGATAAACAAACTGCCAATAATCGAATATTAGGGCTTGTGATTGATGCGGATTTGAATATAGCCGGGCGTTGGCAACGAATCTCTCAGATATTAGTTGAAAGCGGAAAGTATACAGTGCCTGATGTTCTTCCAAATGAAGGGCTGATTCTTTTCCCAAATGATTCTGACGATGTGAAGATTGGAGTTTGGGTGATGCCTGATAATCAATTGAGTGGAATGTTGGAGGATTTCCTGGCTAAGTTGGCTGTCAATGACAAAGACTTGTTAGATGAAGTAGATGCCGCTTTGGAAGTAATAGAACATAAAAAAGTGAATAAGTATAAAGCAATTCATAAATCCAAGGCTCGCATTCATACATTTCTGGCTTGGCAAGAGGAGCCCGGAGTTTCTATGGGAAGTGCAATTGCAAAAAGCTATTTGAGAGCAGACTCTGAACAGGCCATTTTATTTGTGAACTGGCTTAAGAATTTGTTTAGTTAAAACCCTATTTGTTCAACGCGCAAAACAAATTCAGATAAAATCTGTTCAATGCGTAAAACAAACAGGGAATTTACAGAGTTATCTCTCCTGCCATCGAACGGTTCATCCGGTCGCGCACCTCGTCCGCTGTATATCCATGTCCGAGTAAGAACATTAATTTCGTCACAGCAGACTCCGTCGTACTGTCGTATCCGGAGACAACACCTGCCTGCAACAACTGGTAGCCCGTTTCATAACGTTCCATCTCTACCATTCCTGCGCTGCATTGCGTCACGTTGACAATCACAATTCCACGTTCGCTGGCCTGACAAAGCCGACGTATGAACCATTCCTTCCGGGGAGCATTTCCCGAACCGTATGTTTCGAGCACGACAGCCTTCAATCCGTCAATCCCCAGAATGGCGGCAATCACATTTTCCTGGATGCCCGGGAAGAGTTTCAGTACCACAACATTGGTATCTAGCAGATAATGAGGCTTCAATTCCCGCTCTTCACCATTTACGTGAATCTGCACATTATTATATTTGATATGGATTCCGGCTTCCGCCAATACCGGGTAATTGAAAGAACGGAACGCGTTGAAGTTTTCCGCATTCATCTTGGTCGTGCGGTTTCCCCGCATCAGATGATTTTCAAAGAAGATGCACACTTCCGGTACGAGCGCCCTCCCTTCCTTGTTTTGTGCGACGGCAATCTCGATGCTGGTCATCAGGTTTTCCTTTCCGTCCGTGCGGAGTACACCTATGGGAAGTTGTGAACCTGTGAGGATAACAGGTTTATCGAGCCCTTCGAGCATAAAACTTAATGCGGAAGCAGTGTAAGCCATTGTATCCGTTCCGTGCAGGATGACGAAGCCGTGGTAGCGGTCGTAATTTTCATGAATGATGCGTACCAACTTCCGCCACATATCCGGTTCCATGTCCGACGAATCCATTGGAGGATCAAACTGATAGGTGTCAATCGGGAAGTTGAACTTTTGCAGTTCGGGGATATACTTTTGCAGTTGCTCGAAGTTAAAGTTCTCCAGAGCACCTGTCGCGGCATTCTCGATCATGCCAATTGTTCCACCGGTGTATATTAGCAATACGGAAGTATTTAATGGATTCATAAGCTGATTTTGTGCGATTGTTTTCGCAAATATAATAATATATTTGATATATAAGTAGCAAAATGTCATAAAAGTAAAGGCGGATGACAGGACGAATAGAAGACGGAAGATTCTTTTTATCAGAAAAAAACCGAAAAAAGTGATAGATTGAACGTTTTTATTATTACTTTTGCGACACTTATCAAAAACAAGAGTAGAAACAAGGACT
>OHAJ01001564.1_pt1 | contig 16574 bp, 10 predicted proteins | sample 1577101 | NCBI WGS metagenome assembly OHAJ01 (sample SAMEA3541531, study PRJEB24748) | human gut metagenome | biome: human gut; feature: human-associated habitat; material: faeces | place: China | collected 2012
CTTTTCCGATTCTTCCGGTACACATAATACCGGTGCGGTGCGTATTGTGAATGACATTTGGAAGAGGTGCGGGTGGTTGACGCCGCCGCAGGCTGCATATAAGGGGGAATATGACGTACGTATAGGTGTAGACGGTTTCCCTATGGACCTGTTTTATGATAACGACGGCACCGGTACGAATACTTATCTGGGAAAATACAATTTCAATAATGAGAAGTCGGAAAGTGCGATCATTTACGGTTTTGAAGGAATTGAAGGATTCAACGACGAAGCGTCCCTGAACGGGCAGCGTAACAAATGTATCTGTCTGGAGTTCCTGAATAACTCCGAGGCCCTTTGTTTGTTCGGGACTACCGACATGTCTTCTTTTGATGATGCGCTGGAATTTCGTTTCAAAGCAGATACTACCTGGGCGGATGCACACGAGGACGACAAGGCGGCAGTTATAAGACTTTGGAACTGGGTAGATTCATTGCTCGGCACGTTGTCCGGCAGGATATAGCTTCCTTCCGCTTTCAGCATGGCGGGGAATACGATGCAGTGGAACACGATGTTGTCTTTCCCGATGAAATGGATCAGGCGGGTTTCAGGATCTTTCCACCATGTTTCCCAGCTGTCGGGGAGAAGTTCTTTGGTGTTGGATATGTAGCCGATAGGTGCGTCAAACCATACATAAAGCACTTTTCCTTCTGCTCCTTCTACGGGAACAGGGATACCCCAGTCGAGGTCACGGCTCACGGCACGTGGTTGCAGTCCCATGTCGAGCCAGCTTTTGCATTGGCCGTATACATTGGGACGCCATTCTTTGTGATCTTCCAGAATCCATTTGCGCAGCCATCCTTCGTGCTTGTCGAGAGGAAGATACCAGTGTTTGGTTTCTTTCATTACCGGTTTGCTGCCGCTGATGGCGCTTTTCGGGTTGATAAGATCCGTAGGAGAAAGTGAGGTTCCGCACTTTTCGCATTGGTCGCCGTAAGCGCCTTCTGAATGACAGTGGGGACATTCTCCGGTGATATAACGGTCGGCAAGGAATGTTTTTGCTTCCTCGTCGTAATATTGTTCAGACGTTTTTTCGATGAATTCGCCTTTATCGTACAATGTTTTGAAGAAATCCGAAGCCAATTGGTGATGCGTCGGCGAAGTGGTGCGGCTATACACGTCGAATGAGATACCGAATTCTTCGAATGATTTTTTTATCAGCGAATGATAACGGTCTACTACATCCTGCGGAATAATTCCTTCTTTCTTGGCACGAATCGTGATAGGTACCCCGTGTTCGTCCGAACCTCCGATGAATAATACATCTTCTTTTTTCAGACGCAGATAACGCACATAAATATCTGCCGGTACGTATACACCAGCCAAATGACCGATATGGACAGGACCGTTCGCATACGGCAGTGCCGATGTGACGGTGGTTCTTTTGAATTTCTTTTCCATTATATAGTGTGATTTTTGTTGTTTTCAACTTTGCAATGTGCAAAGATAATGACTTTTCACCACAGATTACACGGATTAACACAGATTATTTCATTGAAAAGTGGTCACAGAATGAAACAGGAACGTTTCGTAATAAAAAAACAGGTAAAAAGAAAGTGTTTTACCCTGATATAAGTTGGCTAGAAAATAGCCAATTTGTATCGGGGTATTTTTATATTTTCTATTATGTTCTATTTTTAAGATTGAAACAGATTAGGAGTATCTAAATTGTATTCTAATAAAAGAAGTGACGTATAAAATATTGTATGAATATGCGGAATAAGTCATCTTTCTTGAATATAAATGAGTGAATATTCATGATTGTTGATAGAATCATGAATTATTGCTTTTAAAGGAAGACTTCGTTCCTTTTAAAGAAACGGTTTATTGGTCAGTGAGAAGTGCTTCCTTGCTTTTAAACGAAAGGACAAAAGGGTATTTAGAATACTTGTTTTGTGCTGGTTGCTGTCGAATAGGTAACATGTGAGTTGTTTCTATTTGAACTTATATTTGCAATAATCTGCTCCTGAAATTAGGAATTTTGCCTTTTTGATGTTGAATCGAATGATTTAAAGTCTGTTTTGTGTGAATATGGATTATGCAACTTGCTTATCCTTCAAGTTTTCCAATATACTCCGGACTCATCTTGTATATTTTTGATTCTGTATGAGTTTTATGTCCATTTTTTCTGCATAAAGTAATATTCTGTTCTAATGATAAGAATTACATGGTAAGATTATAGCTTTGCATTTCAATAAGTCAGTATAATCTATATAATTTCTTGCTCATTTCCTCTTTTATCATCTATTTCCATCTATATTTCTCCCCTTTTTCTTTCTTTTTTCTCGTAAGAAAGAATATATTTGTACCTAAGTTAAACGAAAACCAAAGCATGATATGATAACAACCCAGTTGCTTCGTCCTGAAAGCATTGTCGTAGTAGGGGCATCGAATAATGTGCATAAGCCGGGTGGCGCAATATTAAAGAATTTGATAAACGGAGGTTACCAGGGAGAACTTCGGGCAGTGAATCCGAAGGAAAAGGAAGTGCAGGGAGTTCCCGCCTTTGCGGACGTGAATGATCTGCCGGACACAGATCTGGCGGTGTTGGCTGTGCCTGCCTCGATGTGTCCTGATATGGTGGAAACATTGGCTAGCAAGAAACAAACCAGGGCATTTATCATACTCTCGGCTGGTTTTGGTGAAGAAACCCACGAAGGGGCGCTGTTGGAAGAACGTATTTTGGAAACAGTTAATAAATACGGCGCTTCACTGATTGGTCCTAATTGCATTGGATTGATGAATACATGGCATCATAGTGTATTCAGCCAGCCGATTCCTAACTTAAACCCCAAAGGGGTGGACTTGATTTCCAGCTCCGGTGCTACGGCGGTATTTATTCTCGAAAGTGCCGTAACAAAAGGTTTGCAGTTCAATTCAGTCTGGTCGGTGGGAAACGCCAAGCAGATCGGTGTAGAAGATGTATTGCAATTTATGGATGAGAACTTCGATCCCGAAAAAGATTCTCATCTGAAACTACTCTATATTGAAAGTATTCAGAATCCGGACAGGTTGTTATTCCATGCTTCGTCTTTGATTAGAAAAGGGTGCAAGATTGCGGCAATCAAAGCCGGAAGTTCGGAGAGCGGAAGCCGGGCGGCATCTTCCCATACAGGAGCAATCGCCAGTTCCGATTCGGCAGTAGAGGCTTTGTTCCGTAAAGCAGGCATTGTGCGTTGCTTCTCTCGTGAAGAATTGACTACTGTGGGTTGCGTGTTTACTTTACCCGAATTGAAAGGAAAGAATTTTGCCATTATCACCCATGCCGGAGGGCCGGGAGTGATGCTGACAGATGCGTTGAGTAAAGGCGGACTGAATGTGCCTAAGCTGGAGGGAGAAGTAGCCGAGGAACTAAAAGCCCAACTATTCCCCGGTGCTGCCGTCGGAAATCCTATTGATATTCTGGCTACCGGAACACCGGAACATCTGCGCCTTTGCATTGACTACTGCGAGGAAAAGCTTGACAATATAGACGCCATGATGGCCATCTTCGGAACTCCGGGATTGGTTACTATGTTTGAAATGTATGATGTGCTTCACGAAAAGATGCAGACTTGCAAGAAACCGATTTTTCCCATTCTTCCTTCCATTAATACAGCCGGAGCAGAGGTTTCCGCCTTCCTGGCAAAAGGGCATGTGAATTTTGCAGACGAAGTGACCTTGGGTACTGCCCTTTCACGTATCGTCAATGCTCCTAAACCGGCAGTTCCTGAAATAGAACTGTTCGGAGTGGACGTTCCGAGGATTCGTCGTATTATTGATTCTATTCCGGAGGATGGTTATATCGCTCCCAATTATGTACAGGCATTGTTGCATGCTGCCGGTATTCCGTTGGTAGATGAATTTGTTTCCGATAATAAAGAGGAGATAGTAGCTTTTGCCCGTCGGTGCGGATTTCCGGTGGTTGCCAAAGTGGTTGGTCCTGTGCACAAATCAGATGTCGGCGGTGTTGTTCTGAACATTAAAAGTGAGCAACATCTGGCACTGGAATTTGATCGCATGATGCAGATACCTGATGCAAGAGCAATTATGGTACAGCCGATGCTGAAAGGTACGGAACTGTTTGTTGGCGCAAAATATGAAGAGAAGTTCGGTCACGTGGTACTTTGTGGTTTGGGAGGTATTTTTGTGGAGGTGCTGAAAGATGTATCTTCCGGTTTGGCTCCGCTTTCTTACGAAGAAGCTTATTCAATGATTCATTCTTTGCGTGCTTATAAAATCATTCAGGGAACACGTGGGCAAAAGGGAGTCAACGAAGATAAATTTGCTGAGATTATTGTCCGTTTATCCACTTTGCTACGTTTCGCTACAGAGATCAAAGAAATGGATATAAATCCGCTCTTAGCAACACAAAAGGCCGTTGTAGCAGTTGACGCGCGTATCAGAATAGAAAAATAGGACTATTCTTTCATTCATTGAGACATATTTCGTTTTTATATATATTTCGAGAAATATTATTCCAAGATCCAAACTTTCTCCATCTTATTTTGCCAAGTGTTTCCAAAACAATTTGGAGTATTGCCAATGGATTTTGTAAGTTAATATTGATTTAGAAGTATAAAGATTAGGTAAAAAGAATCTCTTAAAAGAATGATTTGATGAAAAAGTATGTAAATTTGTTCGTCTTCGTATTCATGATAGATGCCTGTTTTTCACGGAGGGGAAAGTACAGATAAAGTCTGCAGTGAGTTATAAGAATCTGATTGTAGATATTGCTAGGCCCGACTCTACGGTGAGTAAGGCTGCGGATGGGTGTTTTTATGTGTATGTTACCGAATTTACCAGAAATGTTCCGATAATGAAGTCGAAAGATTTGGTAGAATGGATGTATTGCAACACGGCATTCCCGATAAGACTCGTCCTTGGTTTGAGCCTAAAGATGGAATTTGGGCACCCGACATTAAAATTATATGGACGGTAAATATGTGTTGTATTATGTAATGTCGGTGTGAGGAGGATCTCCTTCTTATGAAACACAAAAAGCACCTGTATTTAATAACTGATTTTTAAATAAACCAATTATAATCTTAAATACCACAAGCATGAAACATACCCCTATTAGCAGGCGGGATTTTCTAAAGAATTTAGGCATAGCCGGGGCTGGCACTCTTCTTGCAGCAAGCCCTTGGCTTTCTGCTTTTTCGGAGGTGATGAACACCTCAAACGAGAAGTGTCGTCTGGCAATTATCGGGCCTGGTTCCCGGGGACGGTTTTTAATGGGATTTTTGGCTAAGAACCCCAAAGTCGATATTGTAGCATTGTGCGACATTTATAAACCGTCTATTGAGAACGCATTGAAACTTGCACCTAATGCCAAAGTGTATGGTGACTACCGGGAAGTGTTGGAAGATAAGTCGATAGATGCTATACTCGTAGCTACCCCTCTTAGCTCGCATTGTAAGATCGTATTGGATGCTTTCGACGCAGGAAAGCATGTGTTCTGTGAAAAGTCAATAGGTTTCACGATGGAAGAGTGTTACCGTATGTATCAGAAGCATCGTAGCACGGGAAAAATTTTCTTCACAGGACAACAGCGTCTGTTCGATCCTCGTTACATTAAAGCAATGGAGATGATTCATGCAGGTACCTTTGGTGAAATAAATGCCATCCGTACTTTCTGGAATCGGAATGGGGATTGGAGACGTTCGGTACCTTCACCCAATTTGGAACGCCTGATAAATTGGCGTCTTTACAAAGAGTTCTCAAAAGGACTGATGACGGAACTCGCTTGCCATCAACTTCAGATCGGAAGCTGGGCTTTGTGTAAGATACCCGAAAAGGTGATGGGACACGGTGCCATCACTTATTGGAAAGACGGCAGAGATGTGTATGACAATGTGAGCTGTGTATATGTGTTTGATGATGGGGTAAAGATGACATTTGACTCTGTTATTTCCAATAAATTCTATGGACTGGAAGAACAGATCATGGGTAATCTCGGAACGGTAGAACCGGAAAAGGGAAAATATTACTTTGAAAGTGTAGCTCCTGCACCGGCCTTCCTGCAAATGGTGAATGACTGGGAAAACAAAGTGTTTGACTCTCTGCCTTTTGCCGGAACAAGCTGGGCGCCGGAAACAGCAAACGAAAACAAAGGAGAATTCATTATCGGAGGACGTCCCAAGAGCGATGGTACATCATTGTTGTTGGAAGCTTTTGTTGAGGCCGTCATAACACAAAAACAACCTAAAAACATCGCAGAAGAAGGGTATTATGCAAGTATGCTCTGTTTGTTGGGACATCAGGCATTGGAAGAAGAACGGACACTCTATTTCCCTGATGAGTATAAAATAGACTATCTGAACCATCAATCTGTAAAAACACCCGAAGCAATATGAAAGACACGATTGTAACCGCACGACGTAAGAAAATAGAGTTAATCACTTTACTCATTTGTTTCGTAGTATCTAATTTGCTACATCTTTATGCAATTATTGCTTATCATGCACCATTTACGGAGATGATAACGTCTATTTTTTATATAATTATATTTACTTTTGTGCTTTATGCTTTCTGGGGGATTTTGCGTCTCTTGTTTTATGGAATGCAAGCACTATTTAAAAAGAAGAACAGGAGTTGATAGTTATTCTGCATATTTAAAAATAAAGAACTTAATCAATATCAATGAAAATAAATAATTTATGGTAACACGAAGGGATTTTTTGAAAACGATGTCGATGGCTTCAGCCGGATTGGCATTGGGAACCGGTGATTTATTACATGCGCAAACTGCTTCACCTAAAAAAGGAAGAGGTGACAAAGTGAAGATTGCTTATATCGGCATTGGTAACCGTGGAGAGCAGATTATTGAAGACTTTGCACGGACAGGTATGGTGGAAGTGGTGGCTTTATGTGATGTAGATATGGGTGCCAAACATACACAAAAGATAATGGCTAAATATCCGAAAGCAAAGCAGTTTAGGGATTTTCGCCAAATGTTTGATAAGGCCGGTAACGAATTTGATGCTGTAGCAATTGCTACTCCCGACCATTCGCATTTCCCGATCAGTATGCTGGCTTTGGCATCCGGAAAGCACGTATATGTAGAGAAACCGCTGGCACGTACCTTCTATGAAGCGGAACTGTTGATGCAAGCTGCGCTTAAACGTCCGAACTTGGTTACTCAAGTAGGAAATCAGGGACATTCTGAAGCAAACTATTTCCAGTTTAAAGCCTGGATGGATGCGGGAATTATCAAAGACGTTACTGCTATCACTGCCCACATGAATAACCCACGTCGTTGGCATAAATGGGACACTAATATTTATAAACTTCCTTCCGGTCAGCAACTGCCGAAAGATCTGGATTGGGACACTTGGCTCGGAGTTACTCCTTATCACGAGTATAATAAAGATTATCATTTGGGACAATGGCGTTGTTGGTATGATTTTGGTATGGGAGCATTGGGCGACTGGGGAGCACATATCCTCGACACGGCTCACGAATTCCTGGAACTGGGATTGCCATACGAAGTCACTATGCAATATGCAAAAGGGCATAATGATTACTTCTTCCCGTATTCTTCCACGATTCTCTTCCGTTTCCCGCAACGTAAAGGAATGCCACCGGTAGATATTACCTGGTATGATGGTTTGGATAATCTTCCTCCTATTCCTGCCGGTTATGGAGTTTCGGGACTAGATCCGAACATCCCGGTAACTAATCAGGGAGATACTCCGAAGTCTAAGTTGAATCCAGGAAAGATCATTTATACTAAGGATTTGATCTTCAAGGGTGGTAGTCATGGAAGCACTTTGTCTATAATTCCGGAGGAGAAAGCAAAAGAGATGGCAGACAAGTTGCCGAAGGTTCCTAAAAGTCCTTCCAATCACTTCGAGAACTTCTTGTTGGCATGTAACGGTATTGAAAAGACACGCTCACCGTTCGAAATCAATGGAGTGTTGAGTCAGGTATTCTCACTGGGTGTGATGGCTCAACGACTTAATACACAGTTGTTCTTTGATCCTCGTACGAAGCAGATTACAAATAATGAATTTGCTAATGCAATGCTGGCGGGACTTCCACCGCGTAAAGGTTGGGATGAATTTTATAAATTATAAATAGAAAATAGCCTTTTCCATTCCTTCTTCGAATATAAGGGAGTGGGAAAGGCTAATAAATGATTATGAAGAAGAATATCGTATTAACTTTACTTTTATTCTGTGCCGCTTCTTTAAGTGCACAGAATTGGGAACCTCTTTTCAATGGGAAAAACCTGAAAGGATGGAAGAAATTGAATGGCAAAGCCGAGTATAAAATTGTAGATGGTGCTATTGTCGGTGTATCTAAAATGGGAACACCCAATACTTTTTTGGCAACGACAAAGAATTATGGTGACTTTATCCTTGAGTTTGACTTCAAGGTAGATGACGGTTTAAATTCCGGAGTACAGCTTCGTAGTGAAAGCAAGAAAGATTATAAGAAAGGTCGTGTACACGGTTATCAGTTTGAGATCGATCCTTCCAAACGCGCTTGGTCAGGTGGTATCTATGATGAGGCACGTAGAAACTGGCTTTATCCTTTGACGCTGAATCCGTCGGCAAAAACCGCTTTTAAGAATAATGCATGGAATAAAGCTCGTATTGAGGCTGTAGGTAACTCAATCCGTACCTGGATAAACGGAGTGCCTTGTGCTAATATCTGGGATGATATGACTCCTGTGGGCTTCATTGCTTTGCAGGTGCATGCCATTGGAAATGCGGCAGATGAAGGTAAAACAGTTAGTTGGAAAGATATCCGCATTTGTACGACGGACGTAGAACGCTATCAGACACCGGAAGCGCAAGCTGCACCGGAAGTGAATCTGATTGCCAACACGATTTCTCCGAATGAAGCAAAAGAAGGATGGACTCTATTATGGGATGGTAAGACTACTGATGGATGGAGAGGAGCTAAGCTTTCTACTTTCCCTGCAAAAGGCTGGAAGATAGAAGATGGAATTCTGAAAGTAATGAAGAGTGGTGGCGCTGAATCTGCTAATGGCGGTGATATTGTGACTACCCGTAAATACAAGAACTTTATTCTGAAAGTAGATTTTAAGATTACCGAAGGTGCCAATAGCGGAATTAAATATTTCGTAAACCCGGATATGAATAAAGGTGCAGGCTCTGCTATCGGTTGTGAATTCCAGATTCTTGATGATGACAAACATCCTGATGCAAAACTGGGTGTGAAAGGTAACAGAAAGCTAGGTTCGTTGTATGATTTGATTCCGGCTCCTAAGAATAAACCTTTCAACAAGAAAGAGTTTAATACTGCTACCATTATCGTAAAAGGTAACCATGTAGAACATTGGTTGAACGGAGTTAAATTGATTGAATATGATCGTAACAATGATATGTGGAATGCATTGGTAGCATACAGTAAATATAAAAACTGGCCTAATTTCGGAAATCCGGAGGAAGGTAATATACTCCTTCAGGATCACGGAGATGAAGTGTGGTTCAAGAACGTGAAGATTAAAGAACTGAAATAAGGTGTATTCTAGTTATTACGTGGGGTGTGTCAAAACTCCTTTATGATTTTTATTCAGGCACGGATTACACGGAATTACACGGATTACGTTGTTACTTTATGCAACGATATTTCTAAAAACCGTGAAATCCGTGTAGTCCGTGCTTGAATTGTATGATTGTGAATGTTTCGTTTTATTTTTGACACATTTTTCCTGTTTATTTATTCCTTGATTAATATTTGTCCTACTATACAATGCAGACCGCTATTCAACATTTGTATAAACCACCTCATGAAGGTAATGGACTGCTTTATGCCTGGTTTCTTTCCATGCATACACGGGTGGATATTATACTGTATAGCCAGAAACCGGAAAGAGAATTACTACTTGTGGTTAATCGTATTTATGATGCATTGTATCGGCTGGAAAAGATAGCGAACTTTTATGATCCGGACAGCGAATTGTCTTTTGTCAACCGGACGGCCTCTATTTCTCCGATCGTTCTTAGCGAAGAACTTTATTCAATGATTGATTTATGTCTGGAATATAACAGCAAGACCTTAGGATATTTTGACATTACAGTCCATTCAGAAAATTATACTCAGACAACTATACATTCAGTCCATTTGTCAGCGGAAGAGCATAGCATCCATTTCTCGCAACCGGGAGTTTCTATCAACTTATCCGGTTTTCTCAAAGGATATGCCTTAGAAACAATCAAAGGCATATTAAATGAATCCATGATAGAAAATGCATTGATAAACATGGGAAACAGTTCTATCCTTGCTTTGGGTAATCATCCGGTAGGATCGGGATGGAAAATTAATAATATACTTCTTCATAATGAATGTCTTACAACTTCCGGTAATGATTCTCCCGAACGACGGCATATTGTTTCTCCTCGAAATGGGAAATTGGTGGAAGGCGTTCAACAGATAGCTGTAGTTACAACCAATGGGTCAATAGGAGAAATATTGTCTACCGCTTTGTTTGCTGCTGACGGCGAACAGCGTAAGGCTTTGATGGGTATATATGCACAATGTCGTGTATATATATATCCACTGTACTGAATATATATATATACATCGTGTTGGTTATATATATCCACCATACTGTTCGTATATATCCAATGATACTTATCTAACCTGGTTTGGCTCCGCTTTCTTACGAAGAAGCTTATTCAATGCTTCATTCTCTGCGTGCATATAAAATCATTCAGGGAACACGTGGGCAAAAGGGAGTCAACGAAAACAAATTTGCTGAATTTATCCGTTTGTCCATTTTGCTACGCTTCGCTACAGAGATCAAGGAAATGGATATAAATCCGCTTTTAGCAACACAAAAGGCCGTTATAGCAGTTGACGCGCGTATCAGAATAGAAAAATAGGACTATTCTTTCATTCATTGAGACATATTTACTATCTTTCCGCTGTGATTTTGCCTACATTTGGTAACTCAAACGGAAAGATAGAAAACACGTATGTTTATGAAGAAAGTTCTAATACTTTTAATCTGTTTAATTGGCTATCAGATCGGCTGCCATGCACAAATGGCGGACGAACATTACTATTTCAAAAATCTTAGTGTACAGAACGGATTATCTCAAAACACGGTCAATGCGATTTTGCAGGATAAGCAGGGCTTTATGTGGTTCGGCACGAAAGATGGTTTGAATAGATATGACGGTTTGTCATTTCGCAAATTCAAACACGATGACCGTACACGGCGGAGCATTGGCAATAACTTTATCACAGCGCTTTATGAGGATGCGAAAGGAAATATCTGGGTAGGTACGGACGTAGGACTTTATATCTATAATCCGGAAAAAGATTCTTTCCGGCATTTTGCTGAATTGAGTGCGGAAAACACGAAAATAGAACATACCGTAACTGCAATCTCCGGAGACAACAAAGGATGTGTCTGGGTAGCGGTAGAGTCACAGGGACTATTTTGTTATGACTTGGAGGAAGGAAAGCTCCGAAACCATACATTGGAGAACTTTTCTTTTATCTCCACCAATGTCCAGTCTTTTGTTTTCGATAATAGCGGAACCCTCTGGATTGGCTGCTATGGCGATGGACTTTTCTATTCGAAAGACCGTCTGCAAACCCTTCATCCTTATGTTTCGCCTGTAGACAACCGGGAGACTTATGCGAATAATGTAGTAATATGCCTTGCGAAAGGAGCCTATAATTGTCTATATGTAGGCTCTTTAAAGGGAGGAGTGAAAGAACTGAACCTGACCTCTAACAAACTGCATGACTTACTTTCTGAAGATGAAAATGGAGAGTCTGTTTTTTGTCGTGAACTGCTGGTCGCTTCTGACAATGAATTATGGATTGGCGCAGAATCGGGACTCTATATTTATAATCTTCGAATGGGCAAATACGTTCATTTGCGCAGTTCGATCAACGACCCTTATTCTTTGTCCGACAATGCTATTTATTCATTGTGTAAGGATCGCGAGGGTGGCATCTGGATTGGTTCTTATTTTGGCGGTGTGAATTATTATCCTCGTTTTTATACGTATTTCGAGAAATATTACCCCAAAGGAACCGATAATGGTTTGCATGGGAAGCGAGTACGTGAGTTTTGCCAGGATAGTCAGGGTATTCTGTGGATTGGTACGGAAGACGGTGGTTTGAACCGCTTCAACCCCAAGACCAAAACTTTCTCCTTTTTTACACCCAGCAGTGCTTTTACAAATGTGCATGGCCTGTGTTTAATGGACGATCATCTTTGGGTAGGAACCTTCTCAAAAGGCGTGAAAGTAGTAGATACGCGTACGGGAGCTATCGTGAAAACCTATCAGAAAACAGATTCTCCCCGTTCATTGATAGATAATAGCGTTTTCTCTATTTGTCGGACAACGACAGGTGATATTTATCTGGGAACTTTATTTGGCTTGCTGCGATATAACAGGCAGTCTGATGATTTCGACCGGATACCGGAACTGAATGGCCGGTTTGTATATGACATAAAAGAGGATTCCGGAGGTAATCTGTGGCTGGCTACTTATGCCAATGGAGCTTATTGCTATAATGTGAGCGAACAGAAATGGAAGAACTATTTGCACGATGAAAATGATCCGAAAAGTCTCCCATACGATAAGGTATTAAGTATCTTTGAAGACTCTCACCGGCAAATCTGGCTGACGACTCAAGGGGGAGGCTTCTGCCGGTTCCATCCGGACACGGAAACATTTAGCAATTACAATCTGTCTGCCGGATTGCCGAACGATGTCGTTTATCAGATTGTGGAAGATAAAAATGGCTTTTTGTGGCTGACAACCAATAATGGTCTCGTTTGCTTTCAACCTGCAACCGGAGTCATGAAAGTATATACCACCTCCAATGGTTTGTTGGGTGACCAGTTTAATTATCGTTCGAGTTTTGAGGCCGAGGATGGTACGATTTATTTGGGTAGTATCGATGGCTTTATAGCTTTTAATCCCAAGAACTTCTCGGAGAACAAGTTTCTCCCCTCTATTGTAATTACTGATTTCTTTCTGTTTGGAAAGGAAGTATATGTGGGTGAACCGGGCTCCCCGCTGGAAAAGAGTATAACTTTCTCTGACCAGCTTGTTCTACAGTCCAATCAGAATTCTTTCTCTTTCCGTGTGGCAGCGCTGGATTTTCAGGCTCCTAAGACAAGTCGGATTATGTATAAGTTGGAAGGTTTTGATACAGACTGGTTGACTGTGAGTGAAAGCCCTGTTGTTACTTATTCCAATCTTCGATATGGTGATTATACCTTTCAAGTGAAGGTTTCCAATAGTGATGGCGTATGGAGTGATGATGAACTGTCATTGGAAGTGCATATTCTCCCTCCTTTCTATCTGTCTATATGGGCGTATGTTGTGTATGCATTGTTGATTGTTGGTTGCTCTGTCTATACATTCCTTTATTTTAAACGGCGGAGTAATAGAAAGCATCGTCGGCAAATGGAGAAATTTGAACAGGAGAAAGAAAGGGAAGTATACCATGCAAAAATTGACTTTTTTACGAATGTAGCTCATGAAATACGCACTCCTTTGACTTTGATAAAAGGACCATTGGAAAATATTATTTTAAAGAAAGAAGTTGATCAGGAGACACGTGAAGATTTGGATATTATGAAACAGAATACGGAACGTTTGTTAAACCTGACGAATCAGCTATTGGATTTCCGGAAGACAGAAAGTCAGGAGTTTCGATTGAATTTTGTTGAATGCAATATCACAGAGGTACTAAAGGAAACCCACAGGCGTTTTACTTTCTTGGCTAAGCAGAAAGGTTTGAAATTCCTACTGAATGTGCCTGCACAGGATTTTTATGCACATATTAATAGAGAAGCGTTTACTAAGATTGTAAGTAATCTGCTTAATAATGCAGTAAAGTATGCGGAAACTTACGTGCATATCTTTTTGGAGATCGATGATAGTGAAGAGAAGAAGGAATTCCATCTTCGTACAATAAACGATGGGGTGATTATTCCAGATGAAATGAAGGAAGAGATATTTAAGCCATTTGTGCGCTTTAATGAAAAAGATGACGGCAGAGTTACTACTGGCACTGGTATTGGATTAGCTTTATCTCGCTCATTGGCAGAGTTGCACCAGGGAAGCTTGACCATGTTGGAAGGGGAAGAGGTGAATTGTTTTTATCTGACACTTCCGGTAGCCCAAAACACGACGATTAAATTAGCTTCTGAAGTAACTACCGGAATCGAATCTGGAATAGAGGTACATACAGAACAAGCTGAAGATAGGGAAGATAGGTCGACAGTGTTGATTGTAGAAGATAATCCTGATATGCTTGCTTTTGTGGCTCGGCAATTGGCGGATAGCTATGCTGTCTTGACTGCTACTAATGGTTCTGAGGCATTAGAGATATTAGATGGGCATTATGTAAGTCTGGTGATTAGTGATGTTGTTATGCCAGTTATGGATGGTTTTGAACTGTGTAAGAAGATAAAATCTGATTTGACTTATAGTCATATTCCAGTGATTTTATTGACAGCCAAAACGAATATTCAGTCAAAAATCGAAGGTATGGAGTTAGGTGCGGATGCCTATATTGAAAAACCTTTTTCTGTAGAATATTTACACGCTTGTGCTTCTAATTTAATTCAGAACCGGGAAAAACTGCGGCAGGCATTTACGCAATCTCCTTTTGTGGCAGCTGATACAATGGCATTAACTAAGGCTGATGAGGAGTTTATACAAAGATTGAATGAAGTGATTCAGATGAATCTCAGTAATCCGGATTTCTGTATGGAAAATATGGCGGATGGTATGAATATGAGCCGTTCTAACTTCTATCGTAAGATAAAAGGTGTTTTGGACTTAAGCCCGAATGAGTATCTTCGTTTGGAACGCTTGAAAAAAGCTGCCCAATTGCTAAAAGAAGGAGAAAATCGGATTAATGAAATTTGCTATACGGTAGGATTTAATTCTCCGTCCTATAAATCCGGAAAAACCAGACGTGCCGCTTAACAAAAACGATGCGTTTCAAAAAGTACAAAAACGACGCGTACAAGAAAAACGGTGAGCGCGGTCCTATTCAGCATGATCAAAGCCCACCGTTTTTCTTTCACTTGAACCCTCTTTAAATGGCTTTAAAATATCATTTAAAAGCCATTGCAGATTCAAAATAATTTCCTATCTTTATGCAATTGTTAGGCTGCTATACCTGACACCTCATCCGGCTTCGTGTACAGCATCATGTCTGTATATTTAGCTTGATAGTTTACGCTTGCACTAAACTCCACTTTCCTGCATTCCTTGAATGGGCTGCCGACAAATGGGTTTCGGTCCATCCAGTCGCACAGTTCTAAAATGGAGGACTTGTTCGAGGTGAAGTACACGAACGAATGCCCTTTCAGAACGGTTAGTACATCCAGATAGTCAGCCAGACGCCAGAACATCTTGTAAGTACCCACCTCGGTGGAGAGGTACGGCGGATCAACCAGGAACACCACACCCGGAACATCTTTGTAACGTTTGAATACTTCCTTGTAGTCTTCGCTGGTTATAGTCAGTCCTTCCAGATAATCCTTTGCTTCGGGATAGTCTGTCTGCCGAATCCTATTGTAGATGGCTTCTTTCTTCATTCCTTCCAAACTGGTCACATATTTCATGGCGAACAACAAGGATGCGGAAACCGTGATATAATCCACAAATGCCCGGTTGGAGGAAACTCCAACCGGGCATTTGCTGTCTAAATGCAACTTTTGAGGCTGTTATTGACCTGCGATAAAATATTTTGTCCTTTTAATGGTAAAAAAATAATCACAAACCGGCTCTTTTTTTTGTTATTAAAAATTATATGCATATCTTTGTATGAACATATTACTATATGTATGGCGGATATTGCGCCGCAATTGAGGCGGAGTGTCGCATCCATTTCAGGTGTAAAACGAAAACAGTTAAAAAATGAAGATTTCCTACCGGCATTTTCTGTTGTGCATTGTGTTTGTATTTAGTTGCTTGCATATTGCTTTTTCGAAGGATTACGTCGTGTGGCGACTTGGCGGGAAAGATGCTTCCTGCCGGGAATTCGCCTTGAGTGATGTTGCCTATTCGGATTTCTCGAAACATTATGCATGTGTAACTACGATCTGCCAAATCGGTGCGGATGACAGCCGGAGTATTCCTTGTGCGTTTCCCGGGCCGAAAGACGTGTGGGCCGGAAGGCAGGGCGGTGAATTGCTGATTCGTTTCGGCGTCGGCCGGATCGCCCCGCAGACCCGGGTGCGGCTGATGCTGGATTTTGTGGAGGTGCATCCCTATTCGCCTCCCGTGCTGGAGATATCGGTAAACGGGTTTCGGACGAAAGTTGAAACTCCTGCCGGAAAAAATTCCAGCTATTTCCAGAGTTGGACTACCGATTCGCAGAACCTCGCAGTCAGTGTGGAACTGCCGGAAGGTACGTTGCAGGCCGGAGAAAACAGGCTGTCGATCCGCAACGAGTCGGGGAGTTGGGTCGTCTGGGATGCCCTGACCCTCACGGCAAATGCGAATGTGACTACCGTGAAATTGCGTGACTGCCCCCCTTCTGGGAACAGTACATCAACGATGAGAATACCGTTGAACTGATTC
>OHAJ01001567.1_pt1 | contig 16557 bp, 17 predicted proteins | sample 1577101 | NCBI WGS metagenome assembly OHAJ01 (sample SAMEA3541531, study PRJEB24748) | human gut metagenome | biome: human gut; feature: human-associated habitat; material: faeces | place: China | collected 2012
TTCGATGAAGAGGACGGCGGCGCGGTCGCGCTGATGGGCTGCAACGCCGACGGCATGCATGCAGCTTTATTGAACCGAGGTTGGACAGCATGACCGTCGAATACTGCGGGTCGCTCGCGATAAGTCCTTTCGGCACCCATCCGTGACGGTCACAAAATCTCATAATACTAAGAAACACTCTCATAACAGGGCGCGGTATCTTAGAGACAATGTCCATGCTTTCCGTAGAAGCATCGTTCTTCTTTACATCCCTGCACTCGGTTACGATGCGTTCGATTTCCGAATGAATGGTGTCGAGCGTATCGTCGGGATGCGCATGAATAAAGGCAAGCGCCTCACCGGAGGCATCGGAAAACTGCTTCTTTACCACGAATGCAGCCGTCAACTCGTTGCGCTCGTAAATATTGTTGTTTACGATAAACCGATTCAGCTTCGGACGCAGCGTGACCGTACGCAGCATTGCGGTGATTATCAGCTGAAATATATTATACTTATAGCCGTCGTTACCCTCATTACGCCGCGCAAGATAATCCTCGGCAGCGCTCAGATCGAGCTGCTCCGAGATAAAAGCCTCATTATCCGCACGGTTAGGCAGAATATGCGGCACAATTATATGCATTGAATCAAGATCGCGAAGAAGCTTACCGTCCCTACGATCGCCGAATCTTTTAGCTGACATTACAGTTCCGTTCCCGCCGTGCGGCGAGTTCCTCTCATTATAAATAGCGGTGTCGAAAACACAGATCTTTGCGCGACGCAGCAAGCTGCGCAGACGCTCAATCACTTTTTATTATATATCATTTGTTGCGTCTATGCAAGCCTTTTGACCGATTTTTGTGTCAAAAAAACATATTTTTTCCCGACTGTAAAACGGTGCAGAGCAGGTATATACATATCATTTTCACGGAGGTTGCAAGGTAAGCTTATTTCCCGGGAAATATTATTGCAACAGCATCGGCGAAATCACGGCAGCTCACCAAATCATATATAAAATGGCATTGTGATCCCTTGCCGAGCCACGCGCCATACCGTAGCAAACAACAGTCTCCCGTGAGCAGAAGCGAGTCAGCGTCCGCCGAGTAGTTCGGAGCAGACCGCAAGAAGCTCGCGCGCAAGCGGTGCAGTTACAGCCCCGCGCTTAGTTATCAGCAGTGTCTCGGTCTCAAGCGTGGGCTCGGAGAGCGTCTTAATATCAAGCTCGCGGCACATGCTTCGCATGGATGCGGGAAATATCGCGGTCGCAAGCCCAGCACCGACCCACAGCATGGCATCGCGAGCATCATCGCAAATGCAGAATACCTCCGGAGTAAGTCCCTGTGACGCAAATGTCGACATTATCAGCTCCTCATACCGACGGTATATTATCAGCTTTCTGCCGATGAGGTCGGCAAGACGGCAGTGATCTGTATATTCGCATTCCGGCGGTGCAGATGTCGGTGAAACGGCAAGCATCGGCTCGTGAGAGAGGGTCAGACTGTCTACCGAATCGAGCCGCAGCGGTGTTCGAGCGACAGATATATCAATAATTCCGTCGAGCATAGATAGATAACGATGAGGAGAATGACAAAGACGGTCGCCATACCGACCACCATCAACATCAATCCAACTCCTATGTTCTCCATAATTTTCAGTGTTATTAATAGTACTTACTACACTCATAGGTTATTCAAAGCCTAAAAAGTGCTCAAATTTAGCCATTTCGGCTTTACTTCTATCATAAATGGAATACAAAATATGCAAAATTATCAGAAAATAAGAAGAGTCTAAAGAAATGTGCTTAAAATCCGGAACAGTCATCAGGTCAAGAAATTAACAGTACCTTCATCCACTGTAAAAGGAAATTGAATCTGCCTGCCCGATGACACTCCGAAAGGTGGTTTTGTGATTTTTTAAAGAAGGATTTCATTTAATGGTTTCCGCTTCTTTTCTGTAGGTTCATCCTCCGCATAACCGACCGGAATCAAAACGGCCGGTTCCAAATTTTCCGGCAGTCCCAAAACCTCACTGCATTGCGGAGCATCAAAATTACAAACCCAACAAGTACCCAGTCCTTGTTCGGCAGCAGCCAGACAAAGATGTTCTACTGCAATAGCAATATCAATATCAGCATGATCCTTATTATCGGCACGGCGATGCCAAGACTCATTATGATCCACACAAGCCACTATGATACAAGGAGCCGTAGCAAGCCATTCCCGTTTATAACATGAATACAACGCTTTCAGTACGGCCTCATCTGTAACAATACGGAAACGCCATGGTTGAAAATTAACTGCAGATGGTGCAAAACGTACACATTCCATGATATAATCCAACTTTTCAGCCTCAACAGGACGATTGGCATATTTGCGTGCAGAATAGCGCGCCTTCACTAATTCTAGAAAGTTCATAAGCATTATTATTAGTTTGCATACAAAAATAGTAACTTTGCACCGATAAAAGAAGTACAAATATGAAGAAACTTGTAATATTCGACCTGGACGGCACATTACTGAACACCATTGCCGACCTGGCTGCCGCCACCAACCAAGCCTTACAATATTATGGCTATCCTACACATGAAACGGAAGCATACCGCTTTTTTGTAGGAAACGGAATCAATAAATTATTTGAGCGTGCTCTGCCTGAAGGGGAACGTACGGAAGAGAATGTATTAAAGATACGTTCACAATTCATCCCCTATTATGATGAGCACAATGCCGATTTAAGCCGCCCTTATCCCGGTATCTCCGAATTATTAAAAACACTGCAACAGCAAGGGATCATGATAGCGGTCGCCTCCAATAAATACCAGGCAGCTACCCGAAAGTTAATAGCACACTATTTTCCTGAAATAAACTTTGTGGAAGTATTGGGACAACGCGAAGGTATCCCCGCAAAACCCGATCCATCCATCGTAAACGAAATTATGACAAAAGCAGGAGTCAAACAGGAAGATATACTTTATGTAGGTGATTCTAATGTAGATATGCAAACAGCGCATCATGCCGGAGTAACAGCTATAGGTGTGGCATGGGGATTCCGCCCGCGCACAGAATTGGAAGCCTTGCATCCGGCTCACATCATAGAAAAAGCAGAAGAATTACTTCCACTTCTCCTTTCATGATTATTTTCATTAAATACATAATTCATCAAGCACCTTGATAAGCGATTTATCGGGGGGCTTGTCTTTTTTAATTGCCTCAGAAAAAGGCATATATACCACCTCATCGTTATAAATGCCAATCATTACATTGCGCTGTCTGACACATAACAAACATTACACTTTATAGAACTTCCGAACATTTCACCCTTTTGTTACGTTTATATAAATATAGTATAAACAAAAAAATAAAAACGTATTATGTCAGTCATTTATAAATTCTTATTTCCATCCAAGCCCGATGGCACTGCTATGTCACTTCTGATATTAGCTTTACGAATCCTGTTTGGTGTTTTACTCATGTCGCACGGTGTACAGAAATGGGCCAACTACGATGTCATGTCCGGCAGTTTTCCCGATCCTTTAGGAATAGGAAGCCAACTTTCACTGGTACTGGCTATTTTTGGTGAAATGGTTTGTTCGATGGCTTTCATTTTCGGATTCCTTTATCGCTTGACAATGATTCCGATGATCTTCACCATGTGTATCGCATTCTTTGTTGTTCATGGTTCTGATCCTTTCGCCGTTAAAGAATTAGCCTTTATTTATCTGGTAGTATTCATATTATTGTATATAGCAGGACCGGGTAAATTCTCACTAGATCATTTCATAGCCAAAGCACTTGCCTCCCATAAGAAATAACCGATTCAGATATGTTTCAAGAAACGTTCTATATCTGCTTCCAATTTTTTATAAAGAGGTGATAACTTATAGCTGGTATGTTTGCGGAGTACAATGTCTACTCCCAACTGCCGGCGCTGATAGCTGGTCAGTTCATTATGAAACTGCATATTATGCTCTGCCAGTTCTTTAATCTCCGTTTCACGTTCACGGCGTAACACATTGCAGACAGGTACTAACAATCTCATCACTACACTATCCATAATGTGATGTCCTTGAATAAACATATAGGTATTGTCCTCATTCACTCCCAATTTGGCAAATTCCCCCTTCATCGCCTCTATTTCCTCCAAGGCTTTCGGATGGCGGCGTTCCAGCTCCAATAATTTACGCCTCACCCTGCGGCTCATACTCTCTAAACTCCGTTCAAGATGATAGACACTGACCCTATCTAATTTTACATACGAACAGAAATCAAGCAAAGAGAATTCGGAAAGATTATGTTTTCTATAAAACCACACCGACCAGATGAACAACGGATAAGCTATTTGAGAATACATACGCATAAAAGCGACAAAATCCACCAATGGATGATCATTCAACGTTGCCATGACACAAACCTCATGCAATGCTTCAGCATAACACTGATAGTTTTCTATTGCATATGCATAGGTATGAAAAACATATTTGTTATTTATTATATAACGTGAGGTATGGGTAGCCCCCTGCAACAGATAATCATAATCACTATCTACACAAGCTATCATATTTTGTCCCAACCGAGGTCCCAGTTCATTCATCAGCACAGACTTCTTACCTTTAGCCAAAGTGGTTTTCGAAGGAAGCATCACTTCGAAATAACGAGTTTCATTTTCGTATTCACCTAACAAGGTACGCCAGAATGAAATATCATCATAACTCTCAACGTATGCAATAATCTTGCGTCGCGAACATTTAGGCTTCAATTTGTTGGCCGCACCAATATATAAGGAGGACAGATTCTCGGACAATCTTTTTCCCATAGTATCGTCGTTAGAAATTGTTTATTTTGTAATATCACTCACCTCGGTCACTGCATCCAGCCAGCCATCCATAATCACAGCAGGCGAATGAGTTGTCAATACAATCTGTACATTAGGATTCAATTGCCGTATCAATGAAATAAGGCGTTGCTGCCATTCCACATGCAAGGATACTTCAGGCTCATCCATAAACAAGACCCCGCGGCGATTGTCTTGCACCAGAACCGTCAGCAAAATAACCAAAATCTGCTTCTCGCCGGAAGACAGTTGATAAGGATAAAGTATATCTCCATCCTGTTCAAACAAAATCTCATTGCTTTTACGAATGATTTTCTTACCGGTCTCACCAAACAAGTCATCCATCAGATTCTGGAATTTTGTCTTGGGGTAAGACATCTCGGCGGCACGAAGCTGACCGTCAGGACCACCGGAGGTAAGGCACTCGATGATGCGGTTACCGATATTTACCTGATAATCCAGATAACGCCGTTGCAACTGATAAAGTTGCCAATCCAATTCTGTCTTAACATTCTTATCCGCCATCTTTTCGAGAAGTTCCGAATGAATCAACGGACGGTCAAAACTACGGATTACATCAAAGTGTATCTGGGTAGCATCTTCCGGAGAGAAGACAAAATGTACCCCGGGAGCCGAATACAGTTTGGGCGGGTTCTCCGTCTTTTTCTCCCGCACCAGGGATACACACACGGCCCGCTGCCCGTCACAGGCATCCCGGATGGCCTGGGCGTCCTCCGGGGAAACAATGCGGTCGCTGACCGCCTCGGCCCCCTCCAGCGCCAGCCGCACATAATGGTATTTCTCCTTGCGGAACAGGACGATCTTACTGTCCCGGTCGGCCAGCATCGCCAGGGTGGGCGTCTGCACCCGCCCAATATTTAACGTTCGATGATACAACACCGAAAAGAGCCGTGAGGCATTGATACCAATAAGCCAGTCCGCCTTTTGGCGGCAAAGCGCCGATTGATACAGCGGGTCATAGTCCGCGCCGGGGTGCAGGTCGGCAAAGCCCTCCCGGATTGCCGCATCCTCCATCGAAGAAATCCAGAGACGGGAGAAAGGCTTGGAACATCCGGCAGCCTCATAGACCAGCCGGAAGATCAGCTCGCCCTCGCGTCCCGCGTCGCAGGCGTTGACCAGTTCCGTCACATCGGGGCGCTCCATCAGGGAACGGAGAATGTGGAACTGGTCAGCCTTTTCCTCGGACACCACATAGTGGAAGGGGGCGGGCAGGATGGGAAGGTCCTCATACCGCCACTTCTTATAGCGGTCATCGTAGGCGGCCGCGTCCGCCAGTCCCACCAGATGACCAATGCACCAGGAAATGAGCCAGCCGCCGCCTTCAAAATAGCCATCGGCCCTGGATGTGACACCCAGGGCCGATGCGATACTCTTTGCTACACTCGGTTTTTCGCAGATCACCAATTTGCTCAATTCTGCTCCTCCTGTTCTCCCTGTTCAGGAATGTCCTCGTTTTCGTATTCCTCGTCCTCGAACTCATAGTCGTCCGGGTCGGCGCTGACCTTTGCGCCCTGCTTGGGCTTGATGAACTTGATGTAGGCGAAGGCTCCGCCACCGCCCAGAGCCGCCAGCAGCAGGATCAGCACCAGGGCGCCGCCGCTGCCGGACTCCTTCTCCGGCTCCGGTTCAGGCTCCGGCTCCACCTCCGGCGCTTTCCCGGCACACTCGCTCATATTCACCGCGCAGACCGGACAGGCGGTATTTACCGCACCAGCCTGGCATTTCTCGGTGCAGGTACAAGCAGCTGGCTTTTCCTCCGTCTGTCCGTCCTCCAGCAGCGCCATCAGGTCGGCTTCATCCACCTGGTTCAAGAAGTGAACGGCGGTCTCCTTGTCCTCGTTGGCCCGGTCGATCAGGATGTAAAAATAGTTGCCCGCTTTTGTGGTCACGGTGATAAGCTGTTTGTCGCCGTAATAATCGTCCACCAGCGTGGCGTTGCCCTCCGGGGTAAGGGGCTGGCCCTCCGGCTCCATGCCCCCGGTGGCGGGTTCCTCGGTGGGTTCCGGCGTCGTCTCGGCGGACTCTCCCGTGTAGTAGTCGCCATCCCCACCGCCCGCAAAGGCGGTGACGGAGAAGGCGGTCATGCACAGGACCACCACCGTCAGGGACGCCAAAAGGCGGAAAACTCTGTTACGCTTCATCTTCGCCGTCCTCCATTCCTTTCATATCCTCGTCGTCGGGGTCCGGCGCCGCCTCCGCCTCCATCATCCCGTCGGGCAGGGTGATAAGGCCGCTGGCGTAGGCCTTCAGGAAGGCGGTCAGCTCCTTGTTGTCCATGCGCACCGCCTTGACCATGCGGACGATCTCCAGGTTTTCTTCCTCGGTGAGCTGCGCCTCCAGCTCCCGAAGTCGCTTCTGCTGGGCGGAGATCTTCTCCTTCGTCTTTTCGATGTCTTTGCGAATCTTCTCAACCGTTGCCATGTGTGCAAAACTCCTTTCCAAATCGTTCTCTCCAGGAATAGTTCCGCCCCAGGCCCTTGACCGTTTTCAGGTTTTTCCGGGCGTTGTCCTCCAGCGCCAGGGCGCGGCGGAACAAATCGGGATGCTGCTCCCGCAGGGCGGTGATCTCGTCGGGTTTCATGCTGGGACAGAAAAAACAGGACGATTTTCCCGGCTGGGGCAGCCCTGCCGCCTCGATCTGCCGGATGCAATCGTCCCGCGTCCATCCCCATTCCATCAGGGGATACCACTTGCTGTATTTTCGGTCGGCCAGGTCTCCCAGCAGCACCTTGTCGCTGCGGTAGCCCTCGCCCGCGTCGTAGCCGATGAACTTGACCACCCGTTTGCCCGCCGCCCACGCCTTTTGACACGGCGGGTAATGGTTGCAGAACTTTTCCTGCGGCCCGATCTTGTGTTTCAGGGAACACCGCTTGAAGCCGTAGGCAATGGACGGTAGGCTGCAACTTTGCAGACATTCATCCTCCAGCGTCAGCCGTTTCCCGTCACGGGTGGTCTTATACACTCTGATAATGGGAGGCATCCCGTGGTCCTTCAGCCAGCGGTCCATAATGTCCAGGTAGGCATAGGTGTGGGGATGCTCCGCCCCGGTATCCGCAAAGAGGATCAGGTCCACCGGGATACGGTGCTGGTGCAGCCCGATCAAAAGGGCGGTGCTGTTGGCGCCGCCCCCATAGGAAACCATATTGATGCTTCATCACCTCCATCAGTTGTACGGCGGTCTGCCGTATGCGTAGAAATGGGACTGCCAGTAGCTCGTGTTCAGGTTGGAATACTGGATGGGGTCGCCGCAATGCAGCATCATCCCGTCGCCCACATAAATGCCTACATGAGATACGCCGGTTGTGTCGTAGGTGCCCACGAAGAACACCAGATCGCCGGGCTGGGGGTCGGATACTGGGGTGGAAATATTGTAGAGCCCCTGTGCGCCCAGCCGCCCGGTATTGCACAGGCCGCTGTTGGTCAGCACATAACTGACGAATCCGCTGCAATCGAAAGAAGTGCTGGGACTGCTGCCGCCCCACACATAGGGATAACCCAGGTATTTTTCCGCCTCGGTAATGAGGGTGTTGAACCGCTCGTCCGTCAGGTATTCAGCGGGAATCTCCCAGGCGGTGGGAGGGTTGTCGATGTACTTGTTCACATACCCGGAGGACGGGAACAGATCGGGGCGGTTGCCCAGGGTGGACATATAGGTGGCATACAAGGAAAGCTGTTCCTCGCCCATCATGTAGACAGGCACATGGGAGAGGTCGAAGTTTTCCAGCGTGACGGTGCAGATGGTCCAGGTATAGGGCACCCGAACCGTATAGGTGTTGCCCTCGCTGTCCGTCCGTGTCTCCGTCCGATAGCGGGTCTCCGTGGTCACGGTTTCGGTGAGAATGTATTGCTTGTCAAAGAGGGTTTGAAGGTCGCCCTGTACCTGGTCAATGGTGAACACCCCTTCATGGAGTGCCGACAGAATGGAGATCAGCACATAGGGGTCGTGCTCAATCTCGTCCAGATCAAAGTGATACTCGTCATAGTCGTGGGTGGCCTCGTAGGTATCCAGATACTCCCGCAATTCATCCTCTTTGGCGCAGTAGGCTTCTTCCGCCGCCAGCATGTCGGCATCCTCGGAGAGATAGGAGGACGCCATAATGTTGGACACCCCGCCGCCGAACATGGAGGAACAGGATTGCAGGGAGCCCAGCAGCATTACCAGCAGAAGACCGATGCCGCCCACGATCAACGCGCCCTTCCAATGCCGTTTCAGGAAAAGGGCGGTGCGCTTGGACTCCTGGGCGGTTTTCTTGGCCGCCTTTGCCGTGGTCTCCGCTGTTTTCCCGGCCTGGGCGGTCTTGCCCGCCGCCCGGTATGCCGCCGCATATTGCTTTTGCAGCTTCCGTTTCTGCCACAGGCGGGAGATGGGATTGGATGCAAGCTGGGGGTTCTCCGCCACGGCTTTCCGATAGTAGAAATCCGCATTGGCCTTGACCGCCGCCTGCTCCGCCTTTGCCGCGTCCCGCCAGGGTTTCAGCTTGCGTTCCGCCCGCCAGTTCTGGACACGGCGGTTTCCGTAGCCCACAGCCTTCTCAAAGCTACGTTCCCCCAGGTGGCCCGACTGGACGCCGGAATTTTCCTGCTCCACCTCTCGGACCTTGCCGTGGATGGCTGCGCCTGCCTCCTGGATGGGGCGGGACAGCGGATTGGCATGTTGGGGGGATGGCAGTTTGGATGGAACAGCGGTCTTTGCCGCGTCCAGCCGGTCCGCCGCCTTGTCCGACTTGCGGATGGCCCCTTGCAGCTCCGGCTTGGCCTGGTCCGCCTCGGAAAACTGCAATCGGGAGGATGGACGGCCCGCTGCCGCCTCGCCCTCCCGATAGGTTCTGCGCTGTTTCCGGCGCTTCTTCTTGGCTGCTGCCTGTTCCCGGTGCAGTTCCACACGATCCACTACTTTCCCAGCGGCACCCGCCGTGTCGCCGGAGGCGGAATGGTCCTGCTCCGGCGTCCGGTCAGAGGGATAGGTCGTCTCGCCCGTAACCAGATTGACGGATACTGCCCCGTCACGGGTCATCTTCTGCGCCTCCTTTTCGGGGGCTTTCCATTCTTTCAAGGTGCGTCACCTCCTGTTCCATAGGGGCAGATGTCGGCACACGCCCCGGTTTCGATCATGGCGATGTACTGGAAAATGGGATAGGCCTGGGGCGGGCAGACCGCGTTCCCCAGGGTTTTCAGCCGCAGCGCCCGGTTGTCCGTGTCCTCGGTCATGCGGGGGACTCCTTCGGGCTCGGCACGCCAAAGGATGCGTCCGTCCATTTCGGGGGGAATCCCATGAGCCATTCCACCCAGTCCGGGTTCAGCGCCGCTTTCTCGGAAAGGGGCTGCTCCTGCCGGATCACCTGGGATGACAGGTTGGCAGACGGGGCGCTGTTCCGAAACGCCGCTGGTTTCAGCGTGGAGCGGTAGCCCTCCGACGCTGCCGGGGTCAGATAGAACACCGCCGCCGACAGGGACAGGCTCCAGATCGACCCGTCCTTGTTCCGCTTGCGGAATATCCCATTGTCCGACAGGAACACATCCAGGCTGGCAGCATCCCGCCCCGTGGATTTGTCGGAGGCAAGGGGTGTGGGAAACATCAGCCGCGACGATAAAAGTTCGCTGGCGCTCATGCCATGCGCCGACGCCGCAAGCCGGAAATACGAATGGGAGAACAGCGTATCCCGCTTTTGCCAGGTCAAAGATCGTTTTGTCGAGCCCCATATTGATGAAGCCAGCAACATTTTCCCCAAGCACCCAACGGGGCCGCAGCTCGGTAATAACGCGGCACATTTCTGGCCACAGGTAGCGTTCATCCGCAAAGCCCTTCCGCTTTCCTGCGGTGGAGAAGGGCTGACAGGGAAAGCCGCCGGAGATAACGGTAACTGTTTCAAGTCCTGTTTTTTCAAAAAACGCCTCCTTCGTAAAAGTAGTAATATCCCGGAACCTGGGAACATCCGGCCATCGTGCGGAGAGGACGGCGTGCGGAAAATCCGCCCACTCACACTGGCAGACGGTTTCAAACCCGGCAGCCTCCGCCGCCAGGTCCAGACCGCCAATGCCGGAAAACAGGCTCACATGGGTCAATTTATTCATGGTCTTTCGGCGCACGGAACGGTTCGATCTCACTTTCCAGCTCCGCAAGGACCGCCTCCATATCCGCCGTGACCGCCTTGCTTCTGGCAATCAGCCGATTCATCACATCAAAGAAGGTTTCGCCCTCCTGTTTTTCTTCCGTATGCAAATAGCGGGGATCATTCATGTTCGTTTTCTCCTTTCCCGGTTTCACCAAGTTTTGTCGTCATAATGCTGTAAAGTTCATTGTCCTTCGGGAAGTCATCCACAAAAGGCAGGATCACATTGCCGAAGAAGATCAGCCCCTCGCCGGGGCCTGCGTTGCTGATATGCGCCGCCTGCTGGTTGGAGATATTCAGGCGCTCGCAGAGGATTTTCCTGTCTCCGCTGGCCTGGTTCAGAAGGTACACAAAATCGCTGTTTTCAAAGATATTCTCAATCTCCGGGGAGGAAAGCAGGTCCTTAATGTTCTGCGTAATCCCCGTGGGGATACCGCCCCATTTGCGAAAGCGTTTCCAAATCTCTACACTCCAGGAACCAACCTCGCCCCGCAGCAGAAGGTGGAACTCGTCCACGAAGTACCAGGTGGATTTGCCCTGATCCCGGTTTTGGGAAACACGGTTCCACACCTGATCCTGGATCACCAGCATACCCAGGCTTTTGAGCTGTTTTCCCAGCTCCTTGATATCGAAGCAGACAATACGGTTGTTGATATCCACATTGGTACGGTGGTTAAAAACATTCAGACTGCCATGCACATACAGTTCCAGTGCCGCCGCGATCCGCTGTGCCTCCGGCTCCGGCTGCCGCTTGATCTCGTCATACAAATCTTCCAACAGCGGCATATTCTCCGGGCGGGGGTCTGCGATATAGGGGCGATATACGATCCGCACGGCACGGTCAATGACCGTCTTTTCCACCGGGTCCAGACCGTTCCGACCACCTGCCGCCAGTTCGCAGAACGACAAGATAAAGTCAGATTTCAACGCTAGCGGGTTATCATCCTCGCTGTAATTGAGGTTGATATCCATAGGGTTCACATACTGTGTGCTGGTAGGTGAGATTTTGATGACCTGACCTTCCAGACGGTTCACCAGCGGAAAATATTCTGCCTCCGGGTCGCAGATCAGGATATCGTCCTTTGTGTTCAGGAACACACCCACAATGGAACGCTTTGCGGAAAAGCTCTTGCCGCTGCCGGGCGTGCCTAAGATCATGCCGTTGGGCGTTTTCAGCTTTTTGCGGTCAGCAAGGATCATATTGCCGGAAGTGGCATTGAGCCCATAGTAGAGAGCTTCGCCGCCGTGGAAAATCTCCTGTGTGGTGAAGGGAACGAACACCGCCACCGCCGAAGTGGTAAGCCCGCGCTGTATCTTAATGCGGTTGACACCCAGGGGCAGAGCCGATACGAAACCGTCCTCCTGCTGAAAGTCCAGCCGCACCAGGGAGCAGTTATATTTCTGCGCCACGCTTGCCGCACGGAGAAGGTCATTCTCCAGCTTTTGCTTGCTGTCTGCAAAATTTACCACCAGGAAAGTCATCAGGAACATTCGCTCATTTCTGCTTTGCAGATCACGGAGGATGTTCTTTGCCTCGCCTGCGTAGGTGGCAAGGTCGGTGGGGATGATATCCATATCGAAACCTTCCCGCACCGCCTTTTTCTGCGCGTCGATCTTCATACTGTCAATGTCGGTGATCTTCCGCTTGACCGTCTTGATCGCCTCGTTCTGATCCATGCTGCGGATATGGAGGCTGACAAGCAGCCCGTTGTCCGTATCCAGCAGTTCGGTGAGCATACGGTCATCCATTTCCGGTGCGCTGATCTGCAGAAAGGACACGGCACAGAATTTATCCGCCATCGTGAACTTCCTTGCTTCACCGAAGCGGAAGGAAGAAGGTGCGATAAAATCCTGGACCGACAGGCCGGAAGGGGCAAGCCAGCTCCATTCAAAGGCAAACCGTTCCCCGTCCGGGTGCAGGATGCCGTGGAGCATTTCCAGCCACTCCTTGCCGCCAAGCTCCTTTGCCAAAGCACCCATGACCTTGAAATGGTTAAGGGCGTCCATGACGATCCGGGAAAATCGTGCCCGTGCGGTTTTACTGTCCCGTGCCTCGATGGTGAGGGTCAGATACTTTGTTTTGATAAGACCGTTGTTGCCCCGTTCAAGCTGCTTGCGGAGCATTTGCGTGTAAAGCTCACGGATATGGTCGAAGTGATCTCCCTGCGCCGCGATCTCGATACGCTTCACAAAATCCTCCCGGTTCATGCGGCGGCTCACAAGGGAGAGCTGCATCCCGATAGAAGCGTCATGGGCGTTATACATATCGCAGAGAGCTTCAAAAATCGCCGTCTGGTCGTCAGGCTTCGCAAGCTGATAATTCACATCATCGAACTCGATACACTTCGACCAGGTGTGGTCATCCAGCTTGCACAGGCCGTCCGGGTACATCTGGCGGAACGGTAAGGTATCCTGTGCGGAATGTACCTTGCCGTCACCTCTGGCGGTTTCCAGAATACGGCTGATCTCACGCTTTTCTGCGGCGGTCAGCTTTACCGTGGGTTTTGACGCCTGCCGTGCCTGCGGCTCTGGCTTTCGCTTTCTGAACAATGGCTTTCACCTCCTTTTCCGCCTGGGCCTGCCGCTCCAAGGCTGCGTAGAAATTGTTTGTCTGGTAAGGCCGCTCCTTCGTCCGCAGGAACATACAGCGGATGACCTGTCCGGCCACCACCTCCAGGGGTTGGCCGTGCCGCTCATACATGGCGAGCAGAAAGAACGGGAGCATGACGATAATCATGCAGAACGCGGCAGCACTGTTGCTGGCCGTGCGTCTGAGCAAAAAGAAAAGCGGTACTCCGATGAGTGCCGCCGCTCCGAAACATATAAGCTGCCGTTTGGTAAGCCCAAACAGCACTTTGGATTTTACTTTCGTCAAATCCTTTGGAATGGTTACATACGCCAATTTATCAAGCCTCCTTAATGCGCTCCGAACAGGCTCTTAGAGAGGCTGCCGGTCTTGAACAGGGCGAAGCACAGCAGGACCGTGTAGCCCATGCAGGCCCATATCGCGCCTGAGATATTTCCGTCCGTGGCGATACTCTGTACCAAAACAGAGTAGATTCCCACGCACACCATGATTAGAAATGCCTGGAACGCCAATGCAAACAGGGATTTCAAGTAGTTCTGTCCTGTATGGCTCCAATCCCGGTTTGTCATAGTGGCAAGCGGAATTGGTCCAACGGAAGTCGTCAAATACACCTCTATCATGCGGCCATAGATGACAAGCATGATACAGATGGAAAGGGCGTTCATGGTAAGTCCTACGAAAAGGGACTGGAACCACAGCCCAAACAGTTCTCCCGTGCCCAGGGCTTCAAGCTGCGCCTCCATATCTGTGATGACGCTGCTGATATCAATGGAGGTATTCCCGATGATGACGCCTGCGCTGCTGTTCACAACGCTTTGCCCTACATCGAAGATACCCATGACGATATTCCATGTGTTCGTCACAATGAGAACGGCACAGAATGTCTTGAAAATCCACTTGAAGAACATCCAGGTGTCTACTTCGTGCAGATTATTTTTCTCTGTCACAAGCTGGATCAGCTCATAACACATTACAAATGTCAGGATAACCCCGGCGATTGGAACGATCACCGTTTCAGAGAGGTTTCGGATCATAGAAAAGACGCCGCTGTTCCATGCCAGCGGCGTCTGTCCCACTTCACCGGCGATCTCGCCTACTTTGGTATTGACCGTATCGAACATGCCCGACAGGTTTCCCGTGATCCCCTCGATGAGTAGCCCTCGGAGCCATTCATCGAGTTTGTCGAGTATGCCGCCCATAAGCGATCACCGCCGGACGATCAACCGAACAGGCCGGAGAGCAGAGGTACAAGGGTGATGCCGATGAGGGCGACACCGCCGCCGGCCATCAACTGTTTCATACCCTGGCTTTTGGAAGCAGGGTTGTCCTGGCCGTAACCTTCCAGAAGGTTGATAACGCCCCAGATACCAAGACCTGCGCCCAGGGCCACTACGAGAGTCTGCAAAACACCAACTGCACTGTTGAAAAATGCCATAAAATAATCCTCCTAAAAAATGTTTTTGATTTGGGTTTAAGTAGTTGCGTCAATCTCGTACACATCGAAGGTGTCCGTGGGTTTTACCACGGCACGCTGCTTCTTCATGTACCGTTCCATGTCAAAGACATTTTTAGGGTCGGCGTCGGCCGTGTATCTGTAATTCGGGTGCCGGGTGAGGTCGTACTTGTCCGAAAGGAACGGGCGCACGCCCCGCAGCATGAAGATACACTTGCCGCCGTCCATCACTGCCAATTCGTCCTGGGTCATCAACTCCTTTCCTAATTTCTGATAACTGAGGCCATGGGAAACCTGACTGCCCCGGTTTTCGGACTGGTTATAGAGATCAATGGTCTCTTTCCCCAGCAGCTCCGAAATTTCCTTGAGCGTGGATTTCTCTTTGCCTCCCAAAAACAAGGTGCTGTCACAGTTACCGACAATGGTATCTGCCGCGTCCTTGTAGATGGTCTTTAACTGACTCTGCGACTGCAAAATAATAGAAGCCGATATTTCACGGCTTCGGATGGTGGCAATCAGCTTATCGAAGTTTGGTATCTGGCCGATGTTGGCAAACTCGTCCAGAATCAGACGGACATGGACGGGCAGCCGCCCGCCGTAGAAGTCATCCGCCTTGTCGCAGAGCAGATTAAAAAGCTGACTATACATGAGGGCGGCCACAAAATTGAAGGTGCTGTCCGTATCGGAGAGGATCACAAACAGCGCTGTCTTTTGGTCGCCCAGGGTATCCAGTTCCAGTTCGTCATACGCCATCAAGTCCCGCAGCTCCTTGATATCGAAGGGAGCAAGTCGGGCGCCGCAGGAAATGAGAATAGATTTTAAGGTTTTGCCCGCCGCCATCTTGAATTTGCGGTACTGCTTGACGGCGAAGTGATCCGGTTCCCGTTCCTCCAGTTGAGAAAAGAGCAGGTCCACCGGGCTTTGATAAGTCTCGTCATCTTCTCTGGCTTCACTGGCATTGATAAGGTCCAGAAGTGTGATGAAGTTCTTTTCTTCCTCCGTGGCCTCGTACCAGATGTAGCCGATCAGTGCGGAATAATAGAGGCGTTCCGCTTTGACCCAGAAATCTTCCGAAGATTTTTCGCCTTCGCCCTTCGTGTTCATAATCAGGGCGTTCACCAGCTTTAAGATATCTTTCTCTGATCGGATATAAGCCAGCGGATTGTATTTCATGGATTTTCGGAAGTTTATCAGGTTGAGGCACTTGATACGGTATTTCTTCCGTTCCAGGAAAGTGCCGATCTCCGGCAGCAAGGTTCCTTTCGGATCGGTGCAGACATAGGACGAATGGGCTTGTAGCAGCGACGGCTTACAGAAGAACCGCGTCTTGCCGCTGCCGGAACCGCCGATCACCAGAATGTTTTTGTTTCTGGCATACTTCGGCTGCTTTGGACGGCTCGCCATTGTGATCCGCTCCGTCTGCGTCATAGGGATGTTCTGGAAAAAGTCCTTGTCCATGTAGGGAGCGATATCTGCCGCCGTACCCCAGCGAGCAGAACCATACTCGATCCCGTGGCGGTATTTCTTTGCGTTCTTGCCTTTCAGGTAGACCGCCATGCGAAGGACCACCGCACCGGCTATGC
>OHAJ01001585.1_pt1 | contig 16446 bp, 15 predicted proteins | sample 1577101 | NCBI WGS metagenome assembly OHAJ01 (sample SAMEA3541531, study PRJEB24748) | human gut metagenome | biome: human gut; feature: human-associated habitat; material: faeces | place: China | collected 2012
GTGCCGAAGCCGTCCATTTCGACGAGCAGTTGGTTGAGCGTCTGCTCGCGCTCGTCGTGGCCGCCGCCGAGACCGGAGCCGCGCTGACGGCCGACGGCGTCGATCTCGTCGATGAACACGATGGCGGGGGCGACCTTCTTGGCCTGCTCAAACAGGTCACGGACGCGGCCCGCGCCGACGCCGACGTACAGCTCAACGAAGTCGGAGCCGGAGATGGACAGAAATTCGACGCCCGCCTCGCCGGCGACCGCCTTGGCGAGCAGCGTTTTGCCTGTGCCCGGAGGGCCGACGAGCAGCACGCCCTTGGGGATGCGCGCGCCCATCTGGGAATACGCCGCGGGATTTTTCAGATATTCGACGATCTCCTGCAGCTCTTCCTTTTCCTCGTCGGCACCCGCAACGTCGGCAAACGTCTTTTTCTGCTTTTCCTCGCTGCCGAGACGGGTGCGCGCCTTGGAGAACTTCATAACGCCGCCGGCACCGCCGCCGCCCTGCGCCGAGCGCATCATGGAGTACCACAGCACGCCCATAATGACGAAGATGATGAGATACGGCACAAAGCTCAGCCACCAGGCTGCCTCCCACGCGGGCGGGTAGTCGTACTCGGTGAGAATGCCTTCGGCCTTCTGCTCCTGCACGAGATCGTTGAGATCGTTGTAGAAGATGCTGAAGCTGCCGCACTCGTAGGAGTATTTCGTTTGCCCCTTGTAGGCGGAGCGCAGCTGCATGGTGAGATTGCCGTCGGTGTCGATGGTGAAGGATTCGACCTGCTTCGTCTCAAAAAGCTCGATGACTTCCGAATAGACAAGCGATTCCTTCGCGGTGTTTCTCGTCATGGAATAGATCGTGCCGAGCAGCAGCACGAAGATCAATACGAGAAAGCCGATCTGACGGGTCTTGTTGGGGGAGGGTCGGTTGTTCAAAAACTGTCACTTCCTTTTCTGCCGTCCCACCGGACGGCGCGGACAATATATAAATCAGAGATTTATTTTTCGTATACTTCCGGCTTGAGAACGCCGATGAACGGCAGATTGCGGTACTTTTCCGCGTAATCCAGACCGTAGCCGACGACGAAGGCGTCCGGCACGGTGAAGCCGACGTACTTCGCCTGCACATCGGCGCGGCGGCGCGCGGGCTTATCGAGCAGCGTTGCGATGCAGATGGAGCTCGGCTTGCGGTTCTGGAGATATTTCGTGAGATAGCTGAGCGTGATGCCGGAGTCGAGAATGTCCTCGACGATGATGACATCACGGTTTTCAATGTCCTGGCTGAGATCCTTGTTGATCTTCACCGCGCCCGTGGTGGAGGTGCCGTTGCCGTAGGACGAAACGGCCATGAAGTCCACGCTGCCGTGGATCGTCACTTCGCGGAACAGGTCCGCCATGAAAATGAAGCAGCCCTTCAAAACGCCGACGAACAGCGGCTCTTTCCCGGCGTAATCGCGGGAGATCTCCGCGCCCAGCTCGCGGACGCGCGTATGGATCTGCTCCTCACTGAGCAGTATGGACGCAATATCTTCTCTCATTCTCTCTCTTCCTCCGAAATTGGCGAAATAGTGATTTTATAAAACGGTTCCTGCGGCGCGGGGAAAGCTCTCTCGCTCTGCCCGATGCCGTAAACGGCAAGAGGCCCCGCCCCGTCGCGCAAAACGGGAACGGCGGCGCGCTGCGAAACAGGGATGCGCGCTTCGCCGAGCAGCTTGCTCACCGAGCGCGTACCGCCGCGGCGGTGCAGGAGGATCGTATCTCCCGCGGCGCGGGATGCGACGGACAGTTTACCACATATATTGGCACATGAAAAGCAAAAAGTGTTGAACGAAGTTTGAATTTCCGACTCCGCGGCGCAACTTTCGCACGAAATGCGCCACCGGCCGGGGTAAAGGAGCGTTTCTCCGGGCAAAAGCACGCGCTCCTCCAGCGGCGGCGCGTCCCCCTCGCCGAGCCGAAGCTGTCCGAGCTCCCGCCGGACGCGCCGTCCCGGAAGCTCCAGCACGCCGTCGCCGTCTCCGGCGGCAAAGCGCAGCAGCGCGTCGAACCGCTCGCGCGAGAGTTCTCCGCCGAGCCAGCCCGCAAGAGCGCGCCGCGCGACGGGCCGCGGCACCGCGCAAAGCTCCGCGCCGGGGATCGCCTCGCCCCAGAGGGCGAGCTTTTCCTCCGCGAGCGAGGCGAGAAACGCCTCGTCCTCGGCGAGCGTTTCGCTCATGCGCGCGATGCCAGCCGCCGCGCCGGGGTGGATGCTCTCGAGTCTCGGGAGCACGTCGAGCCGGATGCGGTTTCGCGCAGCGTCCGTCTCCGCGTTCGTGGAGTCCTCCACATGGGGGATGCCGTGCGCGGTGAGATATTCCTCAATATCGCGCCGCGGCGTTTGCAGAAGCGGGCGGACGATCCTGCCGCGCCGCGCCGGGATGCCGGTGAGTCCGCACAGTCCCGTGCCGCGCGCCATGCGGAAGAGAATGGTCTCCGCGTTGTCGTTTAAATTGTGCGCCGTGGCGATGACGTCCGCGCCGTGTTCCTTCGCGGTGCGCTCGAGAAAGGCGTAGCGCAGCTCCCGTGCCGCGGTCTCGATGCTCAAGCCGTTCGCCGCGGCATACGCCGGGACGTCGCCCCGGCCGGGAAAGAACGGGACGCCCCATTCTTTGCAGAGCGCTTCGACGAACGCGGCGTCCCGCGCGCTCTCCGCGCCGCGGATGCCGTGGTCGAAGTGGGCGCAGAGCACCGTCACATCGCCGAGCTGCCGCACGAGATCGAGCAGACATACCGAGTCCGCCCCGCCGGACACGGCGCACAGCACCGTGCACCCCGCCGGGAGCAGGCTGCGGTCGAGCACCGGCTCACTCATTGTGCCAGCGGTCGGCGTCGCGGAACGTTGTATACTCGCCCTGCCACTGGAGATTGTCCTTGCCGGTCTCGCCGTGGCGGTTTTTGAGCACGATCAGCTCCGTGAGATTCGGGTTTTCGATCTCCTGGTTGTAATAGCCTTCGCGGTAAATGCCCATGACGATGTCGGCGTCCTGCTCGATCGAGCCGGACTCGCGCAGATCCGAGAGCATCGGGCGCTTGTCCTGCCGCTGCTCGTTGGCGCGCGAGAGCTGCGAAAGGCACAGCACCGGCACGTTCAGCTCCTTTGCCATGATCTTCATCATGCGCGAAATGTCGCTGACGACCTGCTGGCGGCTCTCGCTTGCCCAGCTGTTCTTGCTGCCGGAGCCCTGCATGAGCTGAAGATAGTCGATCATCACAAGGCCGAGATTGTTGAGCCGGCGGCACTGCGCGTTCATCTCCGCGACGGTGAGCGTCGGGTTGTCGTTTACGAGAATATCGAGCGAGGACACCGCGGCGCAGGCGTGCGCCGTGCGCTTCCACTCGTCCATCGTGAGATTGCCCGTGAGAAGGTTCCCGAGCGGGATCTCGCCCTCGCTGGAGAGAAAGCGCGTTACGAGCTGCTCGCGGCTCATTTCGAGCGAGAAGATGGCGACGGTCTTTCCCGTGGCTTTCGCGGCGTTCAGGCAGATGTTGAGACCGATACTCGTTTTGCCCATGCCGGGTCGCGCGGCGACAAGGATAAAGTCGCCCTTGTTCATGCCCATGATGCGGCGGTCCACGTCCCGGAAGCCGGTCGGGATGCCGGGGATCGGCTGACCGGAGGCGGCGAGCTCGGAAAGATTGGAGTAGACGCTGTTCACGACCTGCGACACCGGCATCAGCCCGCCGACAACGCGGTCCTGCCGGAGCGCATAGATCTTCTTTTCGCAGAGATCGAGCACATCCCCGGCCTCGCCCGCGCCGGAGGACGCGGCCTCGACCGTTTCCTCGCACACGGTGATGACGTTGCGGAGCAGCGCCTGGTCGCGCACGATGGCGGCGTATTTGAGCACGTTCGCCGCCGTGGGCGTTAAGCGCATCAGCTCGCGGATGTACTGCTGCGAGCTTTCGTCATGGTAAACGCCGCGCACCTTCATCTCATCGAGCACCGTCACCGGGTCGATGGGCTTGGCGAAGGTGAACATGGAGAAGATCGTTTCAAAGATCTCCCGGTTCTGCGGCAGATAGAAATCCGCGCCGCGCACCGCCGTCATAACGTCCGGCAGGCAGGACGGGTCGATCAGGCACGAGCCGAGCACCGCCTGTTCCGCTTCCGCGGACCAGGGCACCCGCCGTCCGAGCAGTTCTTCCATCCGCTCTTACTTTTCGATGACGAGCAGCTGCACGGTGCCGTCGATGCCGTAGCCGAACTTGCACTTGACTTCAAAGCTGCCGAAGCTCTTGATCGGCTCGGCCTGCACGATGCGGTTCTTCTCGATGGAGACGCCGTGCTGCTCGCGCAGCGCGTCCACGATCTCCTGCGACGTGACGCTGCCGAAAAGACGCCCGTTCGCGCCGGCCTTGGCGCGCACCGTGACGATAACGTCCTTGAGCTTGGCGGCGGCCTCCTCGGCCTCGGCGCGCTCGCGCGCTTCCTGCGCCTTCCGCGCCTTTTCCTTGAGCGCGAGAGTGTTGAGATTGTCCTTATTCGCTTCTACGGCGAGACCGCGGGGGAGAAGGTAGTTGCGGCCGTAGCCCTCGGAGACTTCCTTCATCTCGCCCTTCTTGCCCTGTCCGCGGACATCCTGCTGGAAAATAACTTTCATGGTATATGACCTCCTTCGGCCTGCTTAGTTTTTTGTTAGTCTGTGGCGCGGTATTCGTCGATGGCGGCGAAGAGCCTGTTCACCGCGTCGCGCAGCGAGCAGTTCGGTATCTGTGCCCCGGCCGCCGAGCGGTTGCCGCCGCCGCCGAGCGTTTCGAGCAGCACCTGCACGTTCACATTGCCGATGCTCCGCGCCGACACCGCGACGCCGCCGTCGCCGGTGGGATACAGTACGGCGCTCGCGTTCACGCCGGAGATGTTCAAAAGCTCGTCCGCGGCCTGTGCTGCGACGATGCGGTTTTGCGTCTCCTGCGCGGCGACCACGGCGATGCCTTTATAAATGCGCGCTTGCTTCATAATGTCGTAGCGCTCCATGGTCTCCTCCATGCCGTTCTGGAAGAGCTTCTTCACGCGCGTGGTGTCCGCCCCGCTGCGGCGGAGGAACGCCGCGGCGTCAAACGTGCGGTCGCCGGTGCGGATCGTAAAGTTTTTCGTGTCGAGCACGATGCCGGAGAGCACGGCGTCCGCCTCAAAGGGGAGAATGTCCGTCGGCTCGCACAGCTCCTGTATGAGCTCCGTGACGAGCTCGCACGTGGACGAGGCGTTCGGCTCATAGAGCGTGAGCGTGGCGTTTTTGATATAGGTCGCGGCGCGCCGGTGGTGATCGATGACCGCGAGACGGTTGCTGCACGCGGTGAGCAGCGATTCGTCCTCCACCTGCTCGGGGCGGTTCGTGTCCACCACGACGAGCAGCGTCCGGCTGTCGGCCTCGAGCAGCGCCTCCTGCGCGCTGATAAAGGCGGTTTTGTATTCCTCCTCGCCGTGCAGCATGGTGAGCAGCGGCCCGACGGCGTTTTTATCCATGTCGAGCACGATCTTTGCCGGGCAGTGGAAGCGCCGGGCGATGCACCGCACGCCCACCGCCGCGCCGACGGCGTCGAGATCGGCGTACCGGTGGCCCATGATGAACACCTGCGAGGCGTCCTGCACGAGCCGGGAGAGAGAGTTTGCCATAACGCGGGACTTGACCTTTGTGCGCGTTTCGACCTCCGCGCCGCGCCCGCCGAAAAATTCAAAGTTGAACTTGTTTTTCACGACCGCCTGATCGCCGCCGCGCGAGAGCGCCATATCCTCGGCGAGCGTGGCGAAGGAATAGTCCTCGTCATAGCTCGCGCCGTCGAGTCCGACGCCGATGCTCACCGTGGCGTGGATGCCTGTGAGATTGACGATCGAATGAATGCTCTCGACGAGCGTGAAGCGGTTTTTCGTGATCTCGTCAAAATGCCGCTTTTCAAAAATGAAGATGTACCGGTCGCGGTCCACGCGCCGGAGAATGCCGCCGCGTCCCTCGCACCATTTCTCAATGGCAATGTCGAGCTGGCCGCGCAGCTCGGTGCGCTGGCGGTCGGTGAGCGGCTTCATCAGCTCGTCGTAGTTATCCACGAGCATGACCATCACGACCGGGCGCGTGGCGAGATATTCCTGTTTTACGTCGTCGTACTCGGTCACGTCCACCCAGTAGGTGATGCCCATGAACTCATAGGTCTCCTCGCGCTCTCCGGCGCGGACCATGTTGCCGTTGACCTGATACTTTTTCCCGTCCACCTCGAGAAGATCCGCCATGCGGTTTTTGCCCTCGAGCAGCCACTTGCTGTTGAATTCCGGCACGAGCGAGGCGAGCTTCGCGTCGAACGCGGGGCTCGTGCGGCCGCACATCTCCCAGAACGGCTGGTTGCCCCAGACGACGCCGCTGTCGTTCAGACGGAACACCGCCATCGGCAGCGGGAAGTGGATGAGCGTGTTGTTCGTGGCGGATTCGGCGTTGTAGGTGACGTTCTCAACGAACGCCTGCAGCTCCTTCTGGCGCGCCCGCGCGCGGATGAGCGCGTAGATCGCGAGCAGCACCGTGACGACCGCCTCGCCGTAGGCGATATAGCGGTTGAAGCGGGCGAAAAAGAAGGTTACAAGCGCGAATATGAGCATGATGAGCAGGCACATGCGGAGGCCGGGCTCGGCAAATTTCTGCGGTTTGCGGCTGTTCAAAGTATCCTCTCCCCATGCCCGCCGGAACCACAGAGCGGGCAGATAAAAATACAGAATATAATATACCACAAATATCCAAAGAATGCGAGCCCTTTTCGCCGCATTCTTCCGCTCTTTGCATATTTTTTCGCCGCGGTGCAGAAACTTCCTCCGTAAAAATAAAAAAAGGAGCTTTTATAAAAAGATGAAAGCGGTCATTTTGGCGGGAGGAAGAGGGACGCGGCTCGCCCCGGTCACTCACGGCGCGGTGCCGAAGCCCATGGCGGAGCTGCTCGGCGCGCCGATGCTCGAGCACATCGTAGCCCTTTTGAAGCGCTGCGGCTTCCGGGATCTCTGCTGCACGACGGCCTGCCTGCCCGAGCAGATCGAGCGGTACTTCGGCGACGGCAGCGGCTTCGGCGTGCGCATGCAGTACCGGCGCGAGGACAGAGCGCTCGGCACCGCGGGCGCGGTGAAAAACTGCGAGGATTTTATCGCGGGGGAAAACGCGCTCATCATCAGCGGCGACGCCGCGTGCGATTTTGATCTTCGCGCCCTCTGGAACGAGCACCGGCGCGCGCACGCCGCCGTTACGATGGCGCTCTATCCGCACGAAGCGCCGCTGCCCTACGGTCTCGCCGTGACCGACGGCGAGGGGTGGGTGCGCAGCTTTATCGAAAAGCCCGCGTGGGAGCGCGTCGTTACCGATCTGGTAAACACCGGCATCTATGTTCTGTCCCCGGAGGTGCTGCGCTTCATCCCGGCGGATACGCCCTTTGATTTTGCCCGCGATCTTTTCCCGCGGCTGATGGCGTCCGGGCGCGGCATCCGCGGCGTGCCGATGGAGGGCTACTGGCGCGATATCGGCGACCCCGGCTCGTACTACCGGGCCAATCTCGACGCCTGGGAGGGCAAACTGCGCCTGCCCGATGCCCCGCCAAAACCGCTCATAATAGAACAGCTCTTGCAGGAAATACAGCTCTTTATTTTCTTTCCGTCGATAGGACATTTTCTCTTAGCCAGCTCATGCCCTGCCTCAAAAACCGCTATTTTGCAGTCAGGATTCTTCTCGATAAGCTCATATGCTCCGAAGATACCTCCCGGTCCTGCTCCAATGATTATCACATCATAATTATTCATCTATCAATTGCCTCCCATAATACGCTGATATTTGTACATCCAATGTGACGCACGCCAATCATTTATGATACTATATTTTTTCCATTATCGCAAGAGCAATCTCTATATTCCAGCAAATCTCCCGGCTGGCATTCAAGTGCTTCGCAAAGCTTTGCAAGCGTGGAAACCTTGATTGCTTTTGCCTTGCCGTTTTTTAAAATTGATATATTTGCCATGGTGATTCCCACACGCTGCGACAGCTCCGTAACGCTCATCTTTCTCTTTGCAAGCATTACGTCTATGTTAAAAATAATCTCGCCTTCCATGTATCTCTCCCGCTAAAATAAAACTGTAGCGCACACGCTATATTGTCAAATCACTCTGCTCCTGCAGATCTGCAGCCTTTACCACAAGATGTGACAAAACTGCCGCCACGACCGATGCCACAACGCAGGCAAACACTATGAACACAAGAGCCAGTATCACCCCCGGATGATTCACATATATCCTCCACATACAGATATTCACAACAAAAAAATACAATGCATCAAACAGAATTATTTTCGATGCCAGCTTTATATGCCTCGCATTCTCCATGGAAAACGACCTGTCTTTTCCGATATTTACGGCTACTCTCCAGCCCAGATACAATATAACATAGCACGGAATTGCACTGATGATAAACATAACAAGCCATGGTATATACATACCAGAAACCTGCGGATCAGACGCAATAAGCACATGCCCTATCCATGGTATGGCAACCGCACAGACCACTAATCCGCAAAGTGCTACCGCTATTATTACTATCTTTAACCATTTTTCGAGTTCTTTTTGTCTCATTTATTCACCTTGCTTCTCATTGAGAAGTCCATACTCTGCAAGAAGCTTTTTTTGATACTCCTTATCATTTGAAGCTTTCTGCAATTCATCATATTTGCCTTCGGACAATAAAATCTGATTTAGCTGGTTAATCAATTCTATTCCTTGTTCTAAGCCTTGTTCTAAGCCCTGTTCTAAGCCTTGCTTTATTCCTTGTTCTAAGCCTTCCTCAATAGCATCAGCTCTTTCAAGCTCAAGCTGCCTGTCAAATTCATAATTTAACTGCATACTCTTCGTCACCTCACTTCTGTAAGTCTTTAGAAACTCCTTCAGAATATCATTGTCAATACAATAGTCTATAGCCTTCTCAATATCTATAGCAAGATCATCAAATGCCCCGTCTGCATGATACTCTCTGACCTTATTTACAAATGTCATATAATCATTCAGCCAGCCACATGACTCCATAATAGCCTTGTTCTTTCCGTCGTTAATATTATACACCTTACATTTAAGCTCAAGATTCGGCTCGTCGGTCTGCTTCTCAAACGCATCGGACAGCTTAAGCTCCTGAACCTCCGGCTGTTCCTCCTCACCATTGTAAAATACCACAAAATGTGGTGTCGGTATCTTTACCAGTCTTCTGCCATAGATGTTCTTGCCACTTTTTGTTCCTTTTTTCTTGTCGCTGAGCATATCTGACAATATCACGCTGAAATAAATAAGACTTCTCACCGGCATATTGGGACAAACTGTGGACTGATGCTCATATATGCTCAATCTCGCATCCACGATAAACGATGCATCATTTCTGACCGAAAGTGAAATGCCACCATCGTGAATCACTATCTCAACATCCTCCGGATTGTCATAGCTAGACCCATTCATTGCGTTATACAGCTGTAAGGCTCTTTCCTTATCCTGCATCAGCATACTGAAAACATCACTTTTGTACTCTCTGTTACCACTCATATAAAATCCTCCTTCATTTGAAAACACTAAAGCAGGAAATATCTGTGTGGTAAAAGCCCTCTTATCCTGCTTTAAATAAAATAATGAAACATTTAAAAGCAAGAATTTCAGGGAATATGAAAAAAATTAAGGTATTGAAGACCCTGCACGCCCTTATCGCCGGACGACATCTTATTATGCCTCACATATTTACAGAGCATATAGTCATATCTGTAATAAATGTGCCAACGACCGCACAGGTTGCTATAGAAAAACTGCTTTGATTATATTCTAACATATGTGGATAAAAAAACAACAAAAAAATACGCAACAGAAAAGTCTGTTACGTATTTTGACTTTTTTTATTAAAAACATAATAATCTGATGAAAGCAGCTACTATAAGTATTAATGCTAATGCTTTTTCTGCAATATATGACCTTGCATCCGGTACATAGGTTTTCTGCCAGATTGAGTATGCACATCCACACCCCACTACAAACATGCAATATAGCTTAAACGACTGCGAATTCATACAATCAGTGAAAAACATTATAATAATCCATGCTATTAAAAATAACAGTAAAATTAAATATTTTAAAAACAATTGAATTTTCTTCATGGCAAATCCCCCCTTAAATATATAACTACATCATTATGATTCCATAAATGGCTTCCTTCACTTATATAGACGCAATCCATGCTTATATGCTTACAAAAAACAAGAATTTTTTCAATTTCCTACTCTGTCACCACCGCAATTACATAATCCTCAAGCTTACGAAACACTACCCTTTTTTCATAAGCCTCCATAGTCTCATCATCCAGCTCCCCTGAAAAGCCTGTACCGACAAGCTTCATTATCGCCTCATACTGCGTCCAGTATTTTGTAAGCTCAATCTGAAATGCCTCAGAATCATTCTCAAAGCCTCCCAGCCTGTCAAGCTGCTCCTTTCGCATTATACGCTTTGCCACCTTGAAGCTCATGCGTTTTGTCTGCTCTATGTCCACGCCAACAGGTCTGTCTGATATTGCAAGCACCACGTATGGGCCGCTGTGTGCCAGATTAAAAAAAGCAGCGCTCTCATTCTTATATCCTGCTGCTATTTCCGGCTTACCATGCTCATTTCTGACAAGCTGTTCATCCGATGATATCCCCAGATATTTGTAGAGCATGTATCCCGCCAAAAGCTCCTGATTTGCTGTGCCACACAGCCTGTTGCTGCCTGTTTTTACACCTTTTTCTGAAATAGTGGTGTATTTATCCACATAATAGGCAGACACATGTGGAATTATCTCCTTCTGCCGGCCTGCTATGGAGTCCTTTTTTTCTATGAAAATCTGACAGTTATTGTTTGTTTTATTTTCCATACCAGCCTTCCCTACGATATCTGCAGCTCATACAGCTTCCTGTATATGCCATCCTGTTCCAGAAGTTCCCTGTGCGTACCGCGCTCACATATGCGTCCCTTGTGCATGACCATGATGCAGTCGGCATGCTGGATAGTGGAGAGACGGTGCGCAACCATGATTGTTGTCCTGCCATCCATGAGCTTTTCGAGTGCCTCCTGTATGAGAATTTCCGTCTCTGTATCTATGTTGGCGGTTGCCTCGTCCATGACCAGTATGCTCGGATTGTGGGCGAGTGTCCTTGCGAAGGACAATAGCTGACGCTCTCCTGCCGAGAAGGTCGCACCACGCTCCGTGACCGGCTCGTGATAGCCCTGTGGGAGCTTTTCGATAAAGTGTGAGGCGTTCACATATTCTGCTGCTTCTTTGACCTGCTCATCCGTAATGTCATTGTCATTTAATCGGATATTGTACGCCACATCCCCCTCGAATATAAACACATCCTGCTGCATCTGACCGATTGCACTGCGAAGTTTCTTTTTGCTAAGCTGTCTGATATCGATGCCATCAATGTAGATATGTCCCTTTTGTATATCATAATACCTGCCTATAAGATTTAAAATGGATGATTTTCCTGCTCCGGTTGCGCCGACAAAGGCCACCTTCTCGCCCGGATTAATGACAAATGAGACATCCTTAAGCACATAGTTTTCGCCGTCGTAGGCAAACCAGACATGGTCAAATTCAATTTTTCCGGTGATTTTATCCGGCTGCTTTGGATTTTCGACCTCAGGAATAAATTCATCCTCATCCATAACAGTAAATATCTTCTCGGCTGATGCAATTGATGACTGCAGTGTCGAAAACTGCTCTGCAAGCTCCTGTATCGGGTCGAAAAATGACCTGATGTAATTTGAGAAAATATACAGAGTGCCGACCGAAATAATCTCATCAAACACATTTCTGCTTCCGAACCACAGCACTATCATCAGTGACAAAATGCTCAGAATATAGATAAGTGGACGGAACACCGCATACATAAGCATCTCCCTGTAAAAAGCCTTGTAGAGCTTTGTATTTTTATCATGAAATTCCTCGAACTTGCGCTCCTGTCTGCCAAATATCTGTATAATTTTCATTCCCGAAAGATGCTCGGACAAAAATGTATTGATGTCCGTCAGGCGCGTACGGTATAGCCTGTAAATATTTCTGGCAATTTTCTGGCACAGCACTGTAAGACCAATTACAAGCGGCATTAGCACAAATGATATCGCAGCAAGCCTCACATCAAGCACGAGCATAACGCCTGCAAGTCCCACTATTTTTACAATATTTCTGAAAAGCTGTACGAGAATGCCAGAATACATCTCATTGAGCGCTTCAACATCATTTGTCACACGTGTGACAAGCTTTCCGACCGGTGTGATATCAAAATATCTGCTTCCAAGCGACTGTACGTGTCTGTAGAGGTCTTTTCTCATCTGAAGAATGATATTCTGTCCTGTTTTCTGCAATATCCATGTCTGAGCTATGTTGAATGCAAAGCTTAAGGCAAGTACAACCGCATATTTGATAGCTGTAGCAATTATTACATCATAATCCCCATTTGCTCCAAAAGTATCAATTGCATCTCCCACCAGCATCGGCCTGTAAAGGTCAAAGGCAGTCAGTCCCAGCACCAGCAGAAGGGCAAAAATCACCCAGTGGGCATACGGTTTCATGTAGGCTATGAGGCGCATTGTGGAGCTTTTTTTATTCATTTCTTTTTTACTTATATTTTTACTCGAATTCATACTATAATCTTCTCTGTTATTTCGTAACTATTCATCGTCAAATCTGCATAGCAACGCTTTTCAAACACTTTAACTGCCAAGCTCACTCTCAAGCTGCTGCTTACGGCTTATATCAGCGTAAAAACCGCCAAGCTCAAGCAGCTCTTCAGGAGTGCCATACTCTGTCAGTTTTCCGTCAGAAAGCACTGCCACATGGTCAGCCTTCTGCAATGTGGAAATCCTGTGGGCAATCACTATGGTTGTCTTGCCCTGTCTGGTTTCCATGAGGTTTTCAAGTATCTGCTCCTCTGTATCGGTATCGACAGCAGAAAGTGAATCATCCAGTATGAGGATTGCAGAATCCTTTAAAAGTGCTCTGGCTATCGAGCTTCGCTGCTTCTGGCCTCCTGAAAGTGTCACTCCGCGCTCTCCAACCATGGTCTTGTACTCATCCGGAAAGCCCATGATATTATCGTGTATACACGCATCCTTTGCAGCCTGTTTTACCGCATCAAGAATTGCCGGGTTGTCGGCAATCCTGTCCTCAAGACCGAATGCTATATTCTCCTCGAGTGTGTCGGAAAACAGAAAATTATCCTGTGGCACATATGAGATATCACGGTGTAAAACCGCCAGCGGATAGTCTGTTATCGGGCGTCCATCCAAAAGTATCATGCCGTTTTCACAATCATAGACTCTAAGCAAAAGGTCGGCAAGTGATGATTTTCCGCTTCCGGTACGCCCTAAGATACCAAGCATCTCGCCCTGCTTCACATGTATACTCACATCTGAAAGCACCGGCTTGGTGCCGTCAGGGTATGTGAAGGTGAGGTGGCTAAGCTGTATATCACCATGTATTTGTATTTTATCAGAAGTACCATCATTTTCTATTACATTTTCCGGTGGCACCATATCCACAATATCCGGTTTTTCTTCGAAAATAGTCCGGATTCTGCCCCATGCCGCAGCCGCCTGGGAAAATGTGTTGATACAGTCGCCTGCCGCAATCATAGGCCACACCAGCATATCAATGTATGAATTGAATGCGACGAACTGACCTATCGAAACCTGTCCTTCAAGCACCATCCTGCCGCCTGCGATGAGTGTCACTATCACGCTTATTCCGATTACAGCATCCAGCGCCGGGCCAAAGACAGCACGAAGCTTTACCACAGCAAGATTTTTCTCTTTACTGTTCTCGCAAGCGTTTTCAAACTGCTTAAAGTCCTCATCCTCCTGCACAAATGCCTTGACTACGCGGATACCGGCAATGCTCTCCTGCACCTTGTCAGACAGATAGGAGAAAGCATCCTGCCTTTTTACCTGACGTTTCTTTGACTCTATTCCATAAAAATAGCAGCCGATTGCTATAAAAATAAGTGGAATAAAAGCAAACAATGTCAGCTTAAGATCCACGTATACTACCATTTTGACAAGCACCATCACCGTCATGATTACCGCGTCAAACACGGTGATGACAGCCATTCCGGTTCCCATCCTGACCGCCTGCAGGTCATTGGTGAAATATGCCATAAGGTCTCCTGTCTTGTGGCTGTTGTAATAGCGCGCCGAGAGTGTCTCCATATGTGAAAACATATCATCGCGCAGTCTGTATTCTATTCCTCTTGATGCTCCTATGATGAAATATCTCCATCCAAAGCGCCCCGCCATGATTATCAGGCCTGTTATCAGTATCTTAAATATAATGCCGCCAACGCCCGCCATATCAAGCTTTCCTGCAGTGATTCCGTCGATTATCTCCCCAATAAACTGCGGAATGTACAGATTTGCAAGGTCTACTGCAAGGAGCACAAAAATGCCTATTGCGTAATGCCATTTATACGCAAGCAGATATGGGCGCAGCGAGTATTTTTTATCGTTCATGTTATTCCTCCGTATTTTAAATGCCGCTGCGTGGTTAACCCGGCATGCGGCCATATGCTCTCTAGGAGCTAACGCTACGCTGTTAAGAGGCTGTACGAATTATGCTCATAGCTTTTCTATGCTCGACGAAACCGGCTTTTATGTGCCGTCCATGGCACATAACGCCTTGCCCCGGCGTCCATGCCGGTGCATTTCTGGTTATCAGGGCATAATTCTACAGACTCTAAACAGCTTCGCTAGTCGCTCTACGAGAGCATATAGCCGCCTCCCGGGCTAACCACGCTACATTCTCATCTACCTCCACAGGTCTGTCACAAAATACGTGAGTGCCGCCCATGTATACACAGAATAGTATATGCCGTGCTCGTCCACTCCATCCTCAAGTATCTTCTTCGCCTGCGCTTTAGTCAGAAGGTCGAAGCCGTCAAAGAGCTCGCCGCCCACTGCGCCCTCCTGCGACATTCCATTAAGGCTATCACGGTTAAGTACAATCTTTACAAGAGCATTACTTTCATCGGTCATGCCCGGTGTGCTGAAAAGACATGGATTGATTACAGATACCGTGTCTTTTTCTGTCACTTTAAGGCCGGTTTCCTCATGAAGCTCACGCATGGCGGTCTTTATGAGTATAGAGTTGTTTTTCTCTATTGTCCATGCATTACTATCTGCATTATTATTGTCCATATCTATTTGAGCTTTATATCCGCTTATTGTTTCTACATCTTCGCGGTCAATAAGCCCTGCCGGTACGCTGAGCAAGTACTGACCTGTCGGATAGCGGAACTCGCGGTTCATGAGAAGCCTAGGCTTACTGCTATCCTGCTTTATGTCTGTCATTTGTATATCGGTGCTGTTGTCTGCTTCCGAATCGGCTCCTGACGGATTCCATATCACCACGCAGCTCACTGCATCCGGAAGCATTTTTTTAAACTCCTCTTTGGATTTGGTGGCTACAAGATCTTCTTCATCTCTCCTTGTGGCATTATAATAATGTCTGCCCTCCCGGTACTGAAGGTCAAATACCTTTATAAATTTTGATTCAAATAAGCTTTTTATTTTCATATGTTTATGTCTCTTTTCATTAAACCTTTAATGTGCTTAGATACTCCTTCTGCTGTGGCGTGATGCGATAGCTCTCACGCGCCTTTTGTATCGCCTTGTTGTGGCTCCAGCTATCCATGAGCCTTTCCTGTAGTATCGGCAGCACTGCATCATACTGCTTTGCAAGTGCCGTAGCGATATACCACGCCTTCATCATGTTTACATAATACTCCCCGGAACGGATTTTTGCCACATCTAAAGCATATTTTATATCAAAATCCTCATCGAGATATAGGCGCATCAAAGTACCAATGCCATACCTGACGGTGTAGGGTTTATCCGAATGAAGCCACTCATATACATGCAAAAGAAGCTCCTTTTTGTGCTTTTTTAACACAGCCGGCACGCCGCTATCACAGGTTGCCCAGTTGTCTATGTATGGCAGGAATGCCTCCAGATAAGCCAAAGCTGTATCATAATCCTTCATCTGCATAATCAGAAACATATGCAGATTATTTTCCTCATAGTAGTAATGTGGCAGACTGTTTAGAAACTTTTCCACATTGTCACAGTCATTTTCCTTTTCATTTTGAACCGACAAAAAGAGCCTGCTGCCACGAGCAAGCTCCTTTGCGTACTTTCTAAGCACCGGGACTCTTATTCCTATTATGCGGTCTTTTTCAATATTGGGCATAAGCCTCGCATGAAATTCCCTGTAATTTTTATCCTGCAGTGCAAACAGATGCTCTAATTCTGCCAACAAATCTTTCCCTCCGTAATAACAGGATATCTGATAAGCAGCTTCTCATCAAGATTCTCCCTGTTCATATCTACCGCTGTGATCTGGCTGTTGTCGTATGT
>OHAJ01001587.1_pt1 | contig 16444 bp, 12 predicted proteins | sample 1577101 | NCBI WGS metagenome assembly OHAJ01 (sample SAMEA3541531, study PRJEB24748) | human gut metagenome | biome: human gut; feature: human-associated habitat; material: faeces | place: China | collected 2012
TAATCAGAAACATTATCTTGGATCGCAATACGTTCTGAATTCCTTTTCTTGCCATTACCCACAATTCCACACCTAAGAGAATCAAAATAGATGGATGCATACATATTGTTTCGATTATTCTTTTTATAAAGAATGCAATACCTTCTGTATATGAATAATCCAATCCATTACAACGCACATTGAATCCGGGAGCAGCGATCAACCAGGCAAGGCCTGTCAATAAGCCTGTCAACAGTATGAGAACCTTACAATTGCGAAAAGATTTGCAGATAAAAAGAGAAGCTGTTACTCCGGCCATTAGAGGAATAGAGAAAGCTTCATTCCACGCTCCACACAATATGCCGGCAACAAACATTATGGGAGGAGTATTATATCTACAGTCTGAAAAATACAATCTACGTAAAATAAAAATTGATATTGCGCTGGGAATAATGTAATTGAACTGAAAGACAAGACTGCCCATATGATTCTCCCACGGTAAAAGAAAATACCAAAGACCTAATCCTATCGGCACCAAAGCTGAATATTTAATATTGATATTACAGAATTCAAACGTTCTTATAATGACGTACAGCCATAAGATAAGACAAAGCAATGATCCTATCCATTTTGGAAGAAGAAGGAAATATATCACCAGAATATTTGCGATCCTGGCATTATCCGTATTATAAGTGATTTGATATCTGACAAGAATCTCATCCCAAGGAATGCCTGTAACAAATGGATTGACGCCGTCTGTCGGATATTTTACTCCGTTGGCTGCCAACCAGTCTCCAAAAGGCCACAAAAAGAAACAATCATCAAGATACTTGGGCATCCCTATGAGAAATATTCCCATCCCGATTGCAAAAAGACTTATCCATAGGCGGTTCCAGGTGAGACCGCTTATATATCTGCTTAAAAGATCTCTTATATTTTTCATGACATCCTGATATTTAAAAATCTTTCTGCAAATTTGATCCGTATAAGACAATACGTCAGAAACAGACAGATTCCCATATATAGGCTGGTTCTTAACAACGAGGGCACTATTTCTCCATTAATCCACACATCCGCGATTTCTATCAAGACCAGAGTCAAAGAATAGTGCGTACACATAAGTATCAAGGAGTTTCGGCCCCAGAAACTAAAAAAGCGCGATAAGATATCATTCTTTAAACTCATGGTAATCATGATTACCGCGAGAGACAATGGAACGACAAGAACCAATCGAGCAAAAAACAATCGCCACTCCGAAACCTGAAAAGAACATAACACAGAGAGTGCCATAAGAAACAGTCCTGTCATGATCAGCACCTTATCGCCATACTTATTTTTAATGATCAGAATAGCCGGAAGTATATGTTTTGCGCATAAATATCCAAGCGATATAAACAGACAACTCTCTCCTATCAGTCCGACAGTATCTATAGGCATGCACAATGCCTGTCCGATCATTCCTGAATAGTATAAATCGCGGCAATATTCACTCCATGTAAACAGAATAAAACTGACAGTTGTCAGAATACTCAGCACTACCATCCTTTTATTCCTATTGTAATTCAGACAAGCTACAAACAAAGTCTCACCCAAAAGCAATACCGGCAAAAACCACAATGTACCTATTCCGGTAAATACCACACTTTTATAGACATCCTTTAAAATTATTATCGGTTCATACCATCCCGCCATGACAAGGGTTATGTCAAATCCTATATAGATAATAGTAAATATCAGATATATCCGACCGAATTTTTCCAATCTGATCTTGAAATGCTCTCGTGGCGTCCTGTTCTTTCCTCCTATATGATACATCCAGCCTGATATAAAAAAGAAAGAAAAAACCGCCCAATAAACCATAAGTTGCAACAGACAAGGAGGCAGATTGTTTCCCGGCAAATGAATCATCACGACTCCGAGAATTCCCAGCCCCTTAAACGAGTCTATATATCCTATTCTCATGATATATCTACTTAATATTCACCCCTTTTATCATTCTGAATCTTTGGTTCAGCCAGCTCACGAATACGTATACATATACATAGTCCTTTCCATCTTCTGCCGATCTAAATGGAGCCATCCATGCTTTGACAGGTTTATATCCGTCACCATAGTCTGCCTCAACGTAATACCAACCCGCATTTTTTATATCGGATGCCTCTGAAGGCATAAATAGATGATGTGCAAACTCTCGCATCCCGGCATTACCGGCAAGAATGCGTCCCGTATCGGAATCCACATATTCGAGCTGTTCGGGAATCATGACAAAAGATCGGGACAAATGATCAGGATTCAAAAAACTATCCAAGAATTGCATATTTAATGAATAGAACAAAACATCAGGTGTCTTGAAATTTATTATAGGCATATCTCTATAGGCCAGCACATCTTCAAACACAGCTTTATCCTTGTTATTCTTATACTTTACTATGGCATGACTTAAAGCGGCACGCATACGGTTGGCATAATAGTCTACCGATGTCAAATGGATTACCACACATGCCATACCTAAAAAGGTCAATACGATTGTTTTTTTATCATATCTTGTCCATAGCCTTCCATTACATTCCTCCAACAACCGCATTATACCGATTACGGAGATAAATTGAGACCACCATGCCACTCTTGATTCCGTATAGGTAATCATCATGATTGCGACTGGTACGAATCCGCTTGACAAGGCAAACAGAATTATCGGATCTTTAAATAAATCTTTTCCGCACTTCCCAACCAAATTTATTACGATCAGAATAACAAAAAGCCAATATACCGAACTCATAGCGAGCGTATAAGGCACGGCTTTAAGAATATCTGAAATCAAGAGACTCACCGATGTTGTGCAGCGGCATGACATTCCGGGAGCCGTAAACAAAATACACGTTCCTGCCAACAATCCGATTACCGCACAAATGGCATTACTTTTCCTCATATTTTTATAAAAAATCAAAAGAATCGTAATACTGACAATTATTGGCAAAGCAAATCCTTCGTGCCACCATCCTATCAAAAATGAGAGGATAAAGATCGTTATTTCTGTAGTCAATCTGTATTTTTTATTCAATACAAGCCAGACCACATACACTCCTAATGCCGAAGGAATCAGATAATTGAACTGAAATACCACGCATCCCATCCCATTTCTCCAGGGCATAAAGAAGCACCATAGAAAAACCGCCAATGGAACTAACGGGGATTGCCTTATATTTATCTTCGCAAGTCGGAAAGATCCTGTCATAGCAAAAAGCCATGCCGCCACACATAAGCCGGATCCTACCCATTTAGGCAATAATAAAAAAAACGGCACTAATATATTTCCTAATCGCGCATTATCAAAATTATAATGATAAGACCATGTCGCTTTTATCTCTTTCCAGGGAATGCCGTATTTTATTATATCCCCTCCTGCATTGGCGTCTGTAAGGCCCTGCTTTAAGAACCATTTATCAAGACCTTCCATGAGAAACCAGTAGTCATCCGCATGCTTGGGCATAATTATCAGATAGCCTCCGATAAGAATTATAAAAACTGATATGAAGATATAATTCCAGACCGCAGAAGGGGAATAAGATATATGTTTTAGTTTGAAAGCCATTTAATTCAGTTACTGTATCGATATATACTTTATTGTTCCGATTATATTTCCAATAAGATCCGGGTCGGAATAGAGATAAGTATATGACTTGCCGTCTCTCTCGGAAATAAACGGGAATGCAGTAAAAATACGTTGCCTTTTCGTGCCGTTGGTATATGTGACCGCAACATTGATATTGTCTCCATATTCATAATGTCGGGTTGTAAAAATGTTATCTTCTTTTATTTTAAATTCATTTCTTATGTCTATACTTTCTCCGCTATTCGAATCTATATTCCTAAGGCAATCCGGTATCACGGCAAGAACATCATGTTTACCATAATACCCGTAATGACGTACTATCCACGGAATATAATGAAATGATTTTACATCAGGAGTATACAAACACAGTAAAGACAAATAAGATAATTTCCTGAATTCTTTGAATGTTATCGTTTTATTTTCCAACACATATTCCCGCGTAACATCCCGTGAAAGGGCTGCAAAACGAATTGTAGATATATTAACAATTATCCAATAGGCTAAGACACAAACCGATGATATGATATATATGATATTTTTCTTTACATTATTTCCCTTTGTATAGAAACAAGAATGCAAGACATACATAATACCGATCACCGAGATGAGATCCGCCCACCAGCCTGTCCTGCGCGTTTGCGTGACGATAAATTGCATAATGATGGCAAGTACTCCGCTTACGATTATAAAAACCATATAAGGATTTCTTAATATCTTTTTAGATCGGTTTTTAAAAGCGGCCAATGAAATAATTATTATAAATGAAATAAAAGCCGGATGAATTATAAATGATCTGACAAATGCCGACAATGTGTGATTCCTTGCAGAGATTTCTCTTGGAAGTTTATCTTCAAGACATGGCGCGATCATCAGCAGCGCAAGACCTATTGAGAGCCCGACAAGAACCGTTATAACGTCTTTCCTCCGACATTTTTTGTAAAATATGATAACTGCCATAAGTCCGAACATCACCGGAAAAGAAAAGCCCTCATGCCAAGCTCCGATAAATATTGACGCTCCAAATATTCCCGCATAGCCGATCGGGTTGCGCACACCGCGCTTCATATGATACAACAAACACAACATCATGCCACTTGAAACTACATAATTAAACTGATAGTCAAGGGCCCCCATCTGTTGAGACCAAGGCATCATAAAGCTCCATAAAGCCAAAGCAACCGGAACCAGTCTCGAAACTTTCCAACCAATCCCCGAAAGCTTGAAACTATAATACATAGCTCCGATCCAACACAAAAGAGCTACGCATGAACCCTCCCATTTTGGCAGTAACAGAAAAAAAATTACAACAATATTGCATAAGCGTGCATTGTCAGTCTGCCAATGTTCATATATTGTAGTTCTGATTCCTTCCCACGGTATACCAAATTTAAATATATTCCCTCCGTCGGTAGGATACCATATTCCCTGTGCGTCAAACCAATATCTGATATTTGTCATGTACCACAGGTCATCGGCATATTTAGGCATAATTATCATGAACACACCTGATCCTGCCGACATCAAAATCAATAGCACGACATTACAGATAAGGATTTTGTTATCAGGAGTTCTCATTCCATTCATGAGCATATGCTTATTGTTTCAATCTTTCCCATAAGCATCTTCCAGTTGCCATGCCAAGGGTAATAGTAGACATATTCTTTACCATCCTTTGCCGACACAAACGGATAGCAGATAAATACAGCATCTGTCTCTGATCCATTACTCATTCCGACTCTCATTATCATCGCCTCCGCATATTCGCATTGTCCGGCGGCAAAAAGAGAGCCGCAGGATCTTCTTAAACCGGAATTTCCAGCCACCGGTATTCCCGCCGTAGAATTGACCTCACGTAAAACCTCCGGGATAACCGTAAGATATTTATCCTTGTCTCCCGAATGATGATACCAGTTTAAATATACAAGAGTATATGGCGACACAAACATACCGACATCCGGAGTATTCATGCATATTGCCGGTAAACTATAAAAAGTAGGAAAGTCGGCAAAGACAGTTTTCTTACCTTCGGCATGTTCCGCCAATACCCTGTCAAAAATCCTACGGCTTCTGATCGTATATACATCCACTACAATCCAATGAAGCACCACAAAGACAATCAATGAAGCTCCGGATACTGAAGCTGTAATTCTGTATCTGTTATTAAGAACGGATAATTTGTCTTTTATAATATACATTATTCCGGTTATCGATATGAGATCCGCCCACCACCCTACTCTTCTTTCTCCGGTAGTGACAATCTGTAGAAATATACATACTGTCGCAGACACAAGGGAGAACAGAACAAACGGTTCTATCCTTAAAGTTTTTCTTTTTATGGATCTTACCGACAATAGTAACAGAAACAACAGAAATGCAGGATGACCACCCGACGCTCTCAACAACCCTAATGAACGTGATAATCCTCTTAAGACATCTCTGCTCATCCGTTCAGATGCGGCCGGCGCTAGAAACAGAAAAAGAATTCCCGCAGACAATCCCAACGCGACAATAATATATTTCTTCTTTCTAAAATCCTTATACAATATCATTAATGTAACCAATCCGGCTATAACGGGAATCGCAAAACCTTCATGCCATGCACCTGCGACAGCTGCAAGCAAAAAAGCCGCCACTAAATTCCATCCTTTCCCGTCAGTATTTGTCACATATAGGATCAGACACATCATCAACCCGCTCGGGATGATATAATTGAACTGATAATCAAGACACCCCATCGACTGGGACCATGCCATCATAAAAGACCATAAAAACACTCCGACTGTAACGGTCAGGACATCATTCATCCTGACTTTGGCAAGCCGAAAACTACAAAACATGCATAACGCCCACATTAGCAATGCAATCGAGGATCCGACCCACTTAGGTAAAATAAGAAAGAAAGGGATTATCATATTCCCTATTCTGGCATTGTCATGTGTAAAGTGATCCTTACTCGTCTCAAGAATAGCGTCGATAGGTATTCCGGATTTAAATATCCCCCAACCGCAATCTATACCGAAGAATCCCTGACTCGCAAACCAGTCTTTAAGATAATAGCAATAACGGTAATCATCATTATATTTCGGAGTCACAATAAAGAAAACTCCGATTCCGGCTATAAACAGGAATATAAGGAGCAGACTCAAATAATTATTTTTATGAGAAGACATTCTGCTTTCCATACTGTTAGCTTCTTGCATAGGCGGATATTCAGCTTAACCAATAATACACATATTGTAGAGCTGTACCTGCAAGTACTGACAATTTACCGAATATACTATATTCGAAACCAATATCCAGACTGTACCAACTCGGACCGTCAAACCAGCATAGAAATACAATCAGCATCCACCCTTTGGATATAGGGATATACAATTCAATCCAATTATTAAGCTTCTTTATAGACTTCAAATAAAATGATGGGAAAATACTGACAATTCTCTTCTGGCTCAAAACAAGAAAGGATCCTATGGTGCATATACTTATATATTGATATAAGCGTAGATTATCACAGCTGAGGACGGTCCACATAGGAATCATGCACACTATAAGAAATAGATAAATAGCCCCTATATTCGTCTTGTCCGTTTCCGCGTAAGCCGAATTATCTTTCCTGAATGCCTGAAGGAAATTAATCATTATATAATAAGCGAAAAACATTGCAATCGGCCTGACGAACAGTCCTATGCAATGATATGGATAACCTATGTTTCTCTTGAAATGCCTTTTGAAAGTGCTTATACTCTCCCATTCCAATGCTCCGATTGAATTTTCTGAATTGTAAACAAGTTCATTGGTCCCGAAAAGCATATTCCACGATGTATTGATATCATGTACTATATTATGTGATCCATTATATAGACACATCAATGTAAAGACTAATATGACACTTAGCGTTATGAGTATAAACAGCAACTTATGTCTGCCATCGGCAAGTAGAAGCAACACGAGCGGGACTCCAAAAAAAATAAATGCCTCATGTATAAACAAACAGAAAATGATTGTTATTCCAGCTGCGAGTCGACGCCATATATTAGGATTCTCTTCTTTTAACAGAATAAGAATTCCCACAAAAAGCCATAACAATAGAAAATCCTTACGTATCACGCTATCGACATAACCGAACATAAGCGGAGAAGCCAGAAACCACCAGCAAAGATGCCGTTCCCTGAATTTTTTCCAGAAAAAATAGAACAATGATGCATACAGAGCCAGACAGATAAAACTTATCGAATAGCGTGGAGATATTCCAGTATGAGAGCAGAACCAGTACAGTATCTCCCCGAGCAATCCTCTTCTTACAAATCCACCTTCATAATTTATAAGCCATTCCGTAAACTGCCAGTAATTTATGCCATCCGGTATTACAAATGTAAGCTTAAACCAATATATAGCCAGGCCATATGCAATATAGACTATCAGTGCACAGCTCAGAACTCGTCCCCACAAGACAGCACTCCGGGACCTGTCCATTTTCAATTTGCTATCTTTAATTCGTATCATTTGCAACAGAAATTCTTGCTGAACAGGCAGTCAAGACTGTAGGAGTTCAATTCATCCGGATCTGTACTTTCGGAGGAATTATTACGTTCACGCTCGAAAAATATGGACAGATTAAATTCTCCGCTTGCGGCAAAATTCAGAACCATATCGCCTCCGAACCTGCTGACGGGGTAATTCTCCCATCTGCAGATCTTATCGTCATACCCGTTGGCGCCCCAGTCAAACCCGACCATTGCATCAACCGGTATGGAGATATTCTTTTTCGATATATTTCTGTCCACTGTCAGCATAGCCACATCCTTCTCCTGATGACGAAAACTTCCGGTATACCGAACGCCGCTGCCAAGCATCTCTATATTTCTTAACGTGATATAACTCCCTGTATTACACTCCTCCCATGCTGTAATATAAAGTATTCCTCCCGTTGCGCCGATCTTGTCAAGGTAGCGGTCAAGCACAAGTGTCACATACGATCCTCCCAGATCGCGATTCCACATGTCAACAACCACACCATCGGCGATTCTGGCAAAAAAGCCGCTATAATGCCGACAGTAAAGCTCCTCCATATCAATTCCGGAGAATGATCCGGGAACAGGAATCTCCTCCCGTTCTCTGAATCTTATGGAAGTATCGCCATCACGCCTCAGCCAGTCTAAAAGCCCCATATCACACCATCATCAATATGTCTGGCCATAGCTTGCACGATCAAGCGACCGATAGCCTATGGCTTCGGCTATATGCGATACAAGCACTGGCAGTCCCGCCGCCTCTGCAGGTGTATATTCCAGGGTACCGTCAGCTTTCTTTCTTGGGGCATAGTCAAGATCCGCTATCGTACGGGCCACACGCAGTATTCTGTCGAACGCACGGGCCGACATATTCAGACGGGTCATGCGCTCCTTGAGTTTCTTAAGCCCCGTCTCGTCAGGCCATGCATATTCATGCAGAAGCCTGGAATTCATCTGTGCGTTGCTGTAAACTCCGGCGACATTTCTATATCGTTCCTGCTGCACCGCACGCGCTGCCATGACCCTTGCACGGATCGAGGCTGAACTTTCGCCCGGACTTCTGTCGGCCATCGCGTCAAAAGCCACCGGTTCGATCTCCACCTGAAGATCTATGCGGTCAAGAAGAGGTCCGGAAATCTTGTTCATATATTTTGAGACCTGACCCGGCGCACATGTGCATCTTTTAGTGGGATGCCCGTAATACCCGCAGGGACAAGGATTCATCGAGGCTACCAGCATGAAACTCGCGGGATAATTGACCGTGTATTTTGCCCGGCTCACTGTTATCACCCTGTCTTCTATCGGCTGACGCAACACTTCGAGAACCTGTCGCGGAAATTCCGGAAATTCATCAAGAAACAAGACTCCGTTATGCGCGAGCGAAATCTCCCCGGGCATCGGACTGGCTCCGCCTCCGACAAGAGCCACCGGCGACACCGTATGATGCGGTGTCCTGAACGGGCGCCGCGTCATAAGCATCGACCCTCTGCTCAGTTTGCCTGCCACGGAATGTATCTTGGTAGTCTCCAGTGCCTCGCTCATGCCGAGGGGAGGCAGAATGGAAGGAAGCCTTTTTGCCATCATCGACTTGCCGGCGCCCGGAGGACCGATCATAAGTATATTGTGCGCGCCTGCGCATGCCACCTCGAATGCCCGTTTTACCGTCTCCTGTCCTTTGACTTCCGAAAAATCAAAATCAAACCGGTCACAGTCAGCGGCAAAAAGCTCCCGCGTGTTGATTCGCGTCGGTCTGATATCTCCTTTCCGTTCAAGGATCGAAAGAACCTCTCCGAGATTGCGCACTCCGAACACTTCAAGCCTGTTGACAACTGCGGCTTCAGTGACATTCGCCTCAGGCACTATAAGACGCTTAAGTCCCATTTCCCGTGCTTTCACCGCCATAGGCAACGCTCCCTTCACCGGCAGCACCGAACCGTCCAGACTAAGCTCGCCGGTGATCATATAATCCTGTATATCGGGACAACGCACCATCTCGCTCGCCGTCATAAGACCGATCGCTATCGGCAGGTCATATGAAGCCCCCTCTTTCTTGATATCGGCCGGAGCCAGATTGATGGTCGTGCGGTAATGCGGGAAGTGCAACCCGCTGCTCTTCATAGCGGACTGTATACGCAACTGACTCTCTTTAACCGCAGTGTCGGCCATGCCCACTATATTGAAATGGGCTCCGTTTTCCACAACTGTCTCGATCGTGACGGGAAACGCATCTATGCCGTGTATGGCTGCAGTATAGACTTTTGTCAGCATAAGTTTGTTACTTCTCTTAATTATTTTTTCAGGATATTCCTGAATTTTGCTGCTGCCTCTTCCATGTTGTCGCCACGATATACGACCGCACCTTTGGCATCGGCTATTATCACGTAAGGCAGACGGCCCACCCCCATTTCCCGGGCCTGGATGTCCGACACGCCGAGTGGCATCCATCCGCGCACCGCCAGCCGCAGCGAGTCAGTCCGGACAGGATATAACCTCGCCATGGAATCCGGCTCGAAGCTTATGTCGGCTATTATACGGCTCGAGGAATCCGGAAACTCTCTCGACAGCTTCTTAAGCTCCGCGATATCATCCTTATGACTTTTTACATTGTTTTTCGTGAAATACAATAACATCGGCACGCGCCCCGGCACTATTGTATCACAGCCTGTGGCGATAGTCTTGAGGACAATATGAGCCGGCAATTTATCGACCGGTGCAACATCTCCGCCCATATCGCTGCGCGATACGAGTTCTTTCCATTTCTCTTCGGCCGCCTCGTCTTTCAGTTTATTCCATCCGGCCCGAAACAGCTGTTCGTCCGCGCGACGGTCAAAATATTCCAGCATAAGTATAGCCGAGACGGCATCTGAAGGGTGATTTGTGACATAATCATACACGGACCTGTTAAGCTGTTTCTTGCCCTCGTCTCCATGTCTCTGCGAATCAGACAACAGCTTCCTGTTGTCAAGGCGCCAGCGGGTTATGTCATCCGTCACCTTATTGCCCGATATATTCCATTCGGCAGGATTCCCATTCTCCCCTTTTATATCAATCCGGTCTCCACGCTCCACATAGAATATGGCTTGCGGCTCTTTTCCTCCGGCTCTGAATACATAGACAATACTGGGATTCACTGTCTGAACAGTGACCTCCGCCTTCCCTTTTATCACATTCACCACCTCTTCCTCGATCCATCCTTTCGACGGATCCGAGGCATAGTAAAGCAGCGTATATGTACGGTCTATGTCAGAAGGAAGGTCAAACTTTACTTTAAACTCATTTTTCACACACCCCGTCATCACAAGCAATGCCATGACAGTTCCTAACGCATGCAGAAAAAGCGTTCCGACCCTCTTCATATTTCTATCGGTTTTTATCAGACAAAAGGATTTATATCCGTTTCCCCATTATACATACTCCTCTCCGAAACGTGTCAGGACATCGTTGACTACCTGACGTATCTTCTGCTCTTCGGCAAGCGGATATATAAGCAGCGCATTTCCTCTGTCAGCGACAATATAGTCTTTCAGACCTGAAGCCACGACTATCTTGTCCGCAGCAGCCGCAAAAAGAGTTCCCTCGCAATCATGCGCGAGCACCTTACAGTTCTGCGTCACATTACGGTCCGAATTTTTCGGAGAGCACTCATACAGTGCGTTCCATGTGCCGAGATCGCTCCAGCCGAGATCGGCCGTCTCCACATACACATTGTCCGCCTTCTCCATTATGGCGTAGTCGATCGATATGGACGGCGCATTAGGAAAGGCATTGTCGATGAATGCCATCTCCTTCGGTGTGCCGAACACGCCGTTGCCGGCATCGAAGATTGTGGCCGTCTCCGGATCATACTTCTCGAAAGCCTTCAGTATGCTGTCCGCGCGCCAAAGAAACATTCCTGAATTCCAGAAAAACTCTCCGGTACTGAGAAATACTTTCGCCATCTCCAGATTCGGTTTCTCGGTGAAAGACTTCACTTTCATTATCTCACCTTCATTTTCTACCGGCACACCGCGCTGTATGTATCCGTAGCCGGTATGCGGAGAAGTCGGTTTAAGTCCGATGGTGAGAAGCCGGTCACCGTTCTCTACAAAGTCAAGACCTTTGCGGATCACCGAATGAAACTCCGCCTCCCGCAGTATAAGATGGTCGGAAGGAAGAGTCACGATCGAGGCCTCCGGATCGAGCGCATATATGTGATGTGCCGCCCAGCACACACAGGGCGCCGTGTTGCGCCGCGCCGGTTCAAGAAGTATGTTCTCTTCTTTCACCTCGGGGAGTTGTTCGCGTATTATGTCATAATAGGCCGCGTTAGTCACCAGAATTATCCTCTCCGGATCCGTTATGGGGAGCATCCGGTCATATGTAAGCTGAAGCAGACTGCGTCCCGTGCCGAAAAAATCAAGAAACTGTTTCGGACGGTTGCTGCGGCTGAATGGCCAGAATCGCGATCCGACTCCGCCGCACATTATCACACAATAGCGATGGCTTTTCTTTTCGATATTCGTATCCATATTTTTCAGGTAATCTTTGCGTATGTTAAAAGTCAGTCGGTTTTATTTGCTCATGGAGGGCAAGGTCTTGAACTGGTGTTTTACTCCTTCCACCACATTGAGCATGTAATCGCCCAGTTTCTCGGCCTCGCCGATAAGGTCCATAAAGAATATACCCTCCTGATAATCATATTCTTTATTATTGATATTGAAGATGTTGCCATCTCTCAGATTGTTGCGGAGATTGTTGATCTCGCGTTCTTTGTTGTACGCAGCCACGATCCGGGAGTTCTCCGGAGTCTCAAGTTCCTCAAGAAGACCCAGCACATTGGTCATCGCCTCGCTTACCAGATCATACATCCGGTCGATCTCCTTGAGAACGCCGTCATTGAATTCCACATGTATCTGGTTTTTACGGTTAAGCGTCTTTGCCACATTGTAGCAGCCGTCGGCTATCGATTCTATTTCGCTGACTATCCGCAACATGCCGGCCACACGCATCTTTCCTTCAGGGCTCAGACGGCCTTCGGCCACACGGTTGAGGAATGTGCCTATCTCCATCTCCATGCGGTCGGATATCTCCTCATATTTCTCGATGCGGTCGAAAGTAGGCTGATATTCCTCGTCTTTCATTTCGAGATGGATCATTTTCTTCGCCATGCCGATCATGCGCTCAACCCGCTGGCCGTAGAGAAGTATCTCTTTCTGCGCCTGAGTAATGTTAAGCTCGGAAGCCGACAGGAGGCCGCGTCCGATATATTTGAGCACAAACTCCTCTTCGTCCTCTTTATGACGTGTGGGCATTATCCAGCATACGACTTTTACATATAGCTTCGTAAACCATATCATTATCATCAGATTGACAGCATTGAATACAGTCGGGAACATGGCGAGTCCGAATGCTATGCAGCTCTGTGCTCTCGCTGTCATGCCGCCTCTCTCGTCAAGCAGGGTCGTGCCGCGCATTCCGGCTTCCTGGGCATCCGAGATGGACAATGGATTGATCCCGTCACACGCCTTCGTTATATCCGCCACAAGTTCGGTAAAAGGATGGAAGCAGCAGAGCACCACAAGTGATCCCAGCACATTGAAGAGCACATGTCCCATAGCCGTCCTTTTAGCGGCGAGATTACCGCTCAGGGAGGCCAGAACCGGCGTTATGGTCGTCCCTATGTTTCCGCCCAGAATGATGGCGCATCCCAGTTCGAATGATATCCATCCCTGGGAACACATTATAAGTGTTATGGCGAACGTGGCGGCCGAACTCTGGGCTATCATCGTGAACACTATGCCCAAAGTAAAGAATATGAGTACCGACCCATATCCCAGTGTAGTGTAATTCGTCACAAAACGCAGCATCTCCGGATTTTCCTGAAGATTCGGGACATAGGTGCTGATAAGGTCAAGACCCATGAAAAGAAAACAGAAGCCGACAAGAAACTCACCCATCGATTTGTAGGCGCTTTTCTTCATGAACATCATAGGCACTCCTGCCGCCAGCAGCAATATGCTGTAGTCCGATATGTTGACTTCAAATGAAAAAGCCGAGATAATCCAGGTGGTCGCCGTCGTTCCGACGTTCGCACCGAATATCACGGCCATTGCCTGATTCAGACTCATCAGACCGGCATTCACGAAACTCACCACCATCACGGTAGATGCGCTCGAGCTCTGAATTAATGCGGTGATCAGTATGCCGGTCAGCACTCCGGTCACTCGGTTGCGTGTCATTATGCCCAATATATTGCGCAGTCGGTCACCCGCGACTTTCTGAAGGCCTTCGCTCATGACCTTCATTCCGTAAAGAAACATGCAGACCGAGCCAAGCAGACTTATAAAGTCTATTACACTGTAGTTCATGACAGATGTTTAGGATTCGATTATTCAATATTTTCTGCAAAGATAGCAATATTTTTGCTTATCTTTGCTTATCTTTGTAAATAAATAGAATTTCATGGAGATAAACAGAGTTTTTCCGTTCTACAAAGACATCCCCGACATACGCGACTCGGCCGGCATACATCCTTTCAGCACGTTCAACTCATCGACAGGACGCCGTCGCGAAGTCCGTGCCATCGTGGCGATGGGTCTTGATAACGAAATCGGTTTTCGTGGCGACATGCCATGGCACATTCCTGAGGATCTGAGACATTTCAAACAGCTTACCACTGGCCATCCGGTCATCATGGGGCGCTCCACATGGCTGTCGCTTCCGCGCCGTCCGCTCCCCGGACGCCGAAATATCGTCCTCTCCCGCGATCCGGATTTCAAAGCGGAGGGAGCCGAGACCGCTACATCCGTCCGGGAAGCGATCGTCGCATGTGACGCATCGGAAATCCCCTATATCATAGGAGGAGGGAAAATATATGCCGCCGCTATGCCTTTTATAACCCGTATCGATGTGACGCGCATCGATGCACGCTTCGGAAACGCCGACACTTTTTTCCCTGAAATTTCTGAAAAAGACTGGATACTGACCGACATGACAGATCCTGTGCGATCTTCATGCGGACTTTCTTTCAGATTCGAGACCTATGAAAGTCGTAATCATTAACAAATCCGACTCGACAGGCGGAGCCGCAGTGGTGAGTTTCCGCCTTATGAATGCATTGCGCGCCCTCGGAGTGGAGGCATCTATGCTTGTGGTCGAGAAGAAAACGGATTCTCCGCATGTATATGTCGCAGCCTCATCATCCCGTATAAAAAGGCCATTCCTTTCCGAAAGGCTCAAAATATTCCTTGCCAACGGATTGCGACGCGACCTTCTGTTTAAGGTCGATCTGGCCTCTGACGGACTGCCTCTCCACCGTCACCGCCTCGTTCGCGAGGCCGACGTCATATGTCTCAATTGGGTCAATCAGGGCATGCTGTCGCTTACGGGGCTCGACAGATTGCTGTCGCTTGGCAAGCCGGTGGTGTGGACCATGCATGACATGTGGAATTTTACAGGTATCTGTCACCATGCCGGAGCATGCGAAAGATGGCATGTCAATTGCGGACTTTGTCCACTCCTCGGAAATGGCGCTTCCACACAGGACCTTTCTTTTGCCGTATGGAACGACAAGAAAGCCATCTATGGCAAAGGTCGCGGAAAACTCCGGTTTGTGGCCGTATCCAACTGGCTCGCCTCACTTGCACGCAAATCCACCCTGACGCCCGGTGTCGGACTGAGTGTGATTCCGAATGCATTTCCCGTTCCTTCCGACGAGGAACTGAAAAAAGACAGAGAAACCTCCTCTGTTTCAGCCGACGATAACCTTTTTCGTATCATTATGGGTGCTGCACGTCTTGACGATCCAGTCAAGGGATTGCCGATTCTCATCGAGACAACAAAAATTCTTCGCGAGAAATATCCCGAAGAAGCCTCTCGGATAGAGCTCGTGACTTTCGGAAATCTGAAAGATCCTTCCGCTCTTGACGGTGTCAGGACAAGACACCGTCATCTCGGCATCGTGCGCGGAGAAGAAAAAATCCGGAAAATATACTCATCGGGAAATGCGGTCGTCTCGACCTCTCTTTACGAGACGTTGCCCGGGACACTCGTCGAAGGACAGGTCTACGGATGCATACCGGTTTCTTTCGGACGTGGCGGCCAGTCCGACATCGTGGATCATCTTTCCACCGGATATATCGCCGAATGGAATGACGATCCGCGTATCGCGGCGGAAAACATAGCCCGCGGCATCATCTGGTCAATGTCCCAATCCCCCCGGGAGATACGCACGCGTATGCTCGACTCGGCCCGTTCCCGTTTCTCGGCCGAAGCCGTCGCAAGCCGGTACATAGAACTTTTTCATGAACTCGGAGTAGAATAAACTTCGGATTTCATATTATTACACTGACGGCGTCAGAAC